>Ga0207646_10000044_pt1 | contig 183369 bp, 158 predicted proteins | sample KBSK5502metaG_FD_184343 | JGI IMG/M metagenome (GOLD analysis project Ga0207646, IMG submission 184343) | Corn, switchgrass and miscanthus rhizosphere microbial communities from Kellogg Biological Station, Michigan, USA - KBS K5-50-2 metaG... | ecosystem: Host-associated > Plants > Roots >...
GAACACGTCTACAACACCGTGCGCCCTCATCAGGCGCTGGGGTATCTCACCCCGCTCGAATTCCTCGAGCGCTGGAAATCTCAACAGAAGAAGGCCGAGTGTCACTAATCATGTGGACGAGTACAGTCCCTTTACTCCCTTAGAGCCGGACGCTATACTGAGGTGTTCCGAAGGTGGTGAGCGACGGATGGGAGTTCTCGACAACCGCTTCGAGAAGAACTTCATGATCTCGACGGTGGACTACGTCTTCAACTGGGCGCGCAAGAGCGCCATTTGGCCGCTGACGTTTGGCCTGGCCTGCTGCGCCATCGAGATGATCGCGTCCACCACCTCGCGCTTCGATATTGCGCGATTCGGCGCTGAGGTATTTCGCCCCTCGCCGCGCCAGGCCGACCTGATGATCGTGGCCGGCACGGTGACGCTGAAGATGGCGCCGGTGCTCAAGCGCGTCTGGGACCAGATGCCGGACCCGAAGTGGTGCATTTCGATGGGGGCGTGTTCCAGCGTGGGCGGGCCATTCAACGTGTACTCGGTGCTGCAAGGCGTGGACAAGGTCGTTCCCGTGGACGTGTACGTCATCGGATGCCCGCCGCGGCCCGAGGGCCTGTTCTATGCGCTGCTGAAGTTGCAGGACAAAATCGACCAGATGTCGCTGGCGAAGCGGCCCACCGCGGTGCGGCTGCAGGCGGAGATGGTCGAGGACTTCAAGCGCGGCGTGATGGTGGCGCAGACGCCCGCGCCCCGCTAGCGGGTTAGGTTTCGCGCCGTTTCTCCGGGACAATTCATTCTCCAAGGAGTTGAGCAGTGGCTTTCCTTCGTGCCGCGAAGAAAGACGAAATCCCCTCCGGAGCGATCCGCGAGTTCCAGGTGAACGGCAAGACCATTGCCGTGGCCAACGTGGACGGCACCTTCTACGCCATCGACAATACCTGCCTGCACCGCGGCGGCCCGCTGGGCCAGGGCGAGCTGGAAGAGAAGATCGTCACCTGTCCGTGGCACGGCTGGCAGTACGACGTGACTTCGGGCAAGGTGGCGATGAACCCCTCGATCGGGGTGGAGACCTACGCCGTCGAAGTTCGCGGCGAAGACATCTTTGTGGACTGCGGTTGACCGATATCTGTCCTCTTTGCAGGTATTTCGGCCACGGATGGGCAGGTTCGAACGAGCCTAAACCGAGGCCTCGAGTACGCAGATTTTTTTCCCTGGATCGCATGCTCCCGTGTATAGTGCGCCCTACTCCGGCCCCAGGCTCCGAGTTCGGAACCAACTGAGGGGGGCTCGATGACGCGTCCTGCGGCCAAGCATCGCTACTGGCTCTTCTGCGTGGATCCGCACGACTATCACTGGGATACCCTCTTCGTGAAGGGCAAGGAGATGTGGCGCGGCGCAGGTTCGCGGGCCGACGCGCTGCGACAACTCAAGCAGGTGCGCCGGGGCGACCGCGTGCTGTGCTACCACAGTGCGCCGGAGCGTTCGCTCTATGCCCTGGCCGAAGTGACCCGCGATCCCTACCCTGATCCGGACGACCCGAATGGCAAGAACCTGGTGGCGGACTTGCGCGCCATGGAGCGGCTGCCGCGCCATGTCCCGCTCGCCGAGATGCGCGCGAACCCCGCGCTACGCAAAGTGAAGTTCTTCAAAAATGTGCGCCTGATTATTTCGCCCATCAGCGACGAGGAGTACCAGGAAATCCTACGCATGGCGGGGATTGTGGCCTCTCCGGGCATGCCGCTGCCGTAAATCGAAAATCGCCGCTCGCTTTCCAAAAAATCGAATAAGATACGCGCCTATGAACAAACTGTATTTCCTCGCCCCCATGGCTGCCGTGGTCTGCTTGCTTGTTCCGGTGCCCGGGAACGCACAAAAGAAAACCGCGGAGACCTACGACGTGCTCATCCGCAACGGGATGATCTACGACGGGAGCGGCAAGACTCCGTTCAAGGGCGACGTGGCCATCAGCGGCGACCGCATCGTGGCCATCGGCCGGCTGAAGCACGCCCGCGGGAAGACTGAGATTGATGCGCACGGCCTGGCCGTCGCGCCGGGGTTCATCAACATGCTCAGTTGGGCGGTGGAGTCGCTGATTTACGACGGTCGCTCGGAGAGCGACATCCGGCAGGGGGTCACGCTGGAAATATTTGGCGAGGGCGAGTCCATGGGCCCGCTCACGGAGAAGATGAAGCAGGACATGCTCGAGCAGCAGGGCGACCTCAAGTACGAGATCAAGTGGACCACGCTGAGCGAATACCTGGACTACATCGTGGCGCGCGGGGTTTCGCCGAACGTGGCCTCGTTTGTTGGCGCCACCACCGTGCGCATCCACGAAATCGGCTACGAAGACCGCCCGCCCACCCCGGCGGAACTCGAGCGCATGCGCGCTCTGGTCAAGCAGGCCATGGACGAGGGCGCGCTGGGCGTGGGGTCGTCGCTGATCTATGCGCCGGCGTTTTACGCCAAGACCGATGAGCTTGTCGAGCTGTGCAAGGTGGCCGCCGCATCGGGCGGCATGTACATCTCGCACATGCGCAGCGAGGGGAACAAGCTGCTCGAGGCCGTGGACGAGCTGATCGCCATCGCCCGCGAGGCCCGCATCCCCGCGGAAATCTATCACCTGAAGGCCGCGGGCAAGTCCAACTGGCCGAAGATGGACGCGGTGATCGCGAAGATCGGCCGCGCGCGGGCCGAAGGCCTGCACATCACCGCGGACATGTACACCTATACGGCGGGCGCCACCGGGCTCAACGCCACGATGCCACCCTGGGTGCAGGAAGGCGGGCTGAAAGCCTGGATCGCGCGGCTGAAGGATCCGGCGGTCCGCGAGCGCGTGAAGGAGGAAATGTCCACGCCGACGGACAAATGGGAGAACCTCTACCTCGCTGCGGGGCCGGAGGGCACGCTGCTGGTCGGCTTCAAGAACGATGCGCTCAAGCCGCTGACCGGCAAAACGCTGGCCGAGGTGGCCAAGCTGCGCGGGGAATCTCCGGAAGAAACGGTCATGGACCTGGTGATCGAGGACGGCAGCCGCGTGGATACCATTTACTCTCTGGCGTCTGAGGAGAATCTTCCCAAGCAGATCAAGCAGCCGTGGCTAAGCTTCGGGTCCGATGGGGGCTCGGAGGCGCCGGAGGGGCCGTTCCTGAAATCGAAGCCGCATCCGCGCACCTACGGGAACGTCGCGCGGCTGCTGGCTCGCTATGTCCGCGATGAAAAGGTGATTTCACTCCAGGAGGCCATTCGCCGGCTGACTTCCCTGCCGGCGACAAACCTGAAGATTCGCGACCGGGGCCTGCTCAAGCCGGGCTCCTTCGCCGATGTGGTGGTGTTTGACCCGGCGAAGATCCAGGACCATGCCACGTATGAAAACCCGCAGCAGTACGCCACCGGCGTGGTGCACGTTGTCGTGAATGGCACGCAGGTGATCAGGGACGGCGAACATACCGGAGCGACGCCGGGCCGCGTGGTGCGCGGGCCGGGTTATCGGCCGCAACACTAGAGGCGGGGAGGGCGCATGATGGGGAAAGCGCTTCGAGCATTCGTGCTGGCGATGTGGGTGCCGGGGGTGTTGATGGCGCAACAGAAGAAGCCCGTGAAGCCGGCGAACCCGCTGGCGGGGATCCCGTCGGGGCAAACGCGCGTGGTGGACCTGAGCTATGCCATCAACGACAAGCTCGTCGCCTGGCCCGGCGATACGCGCACGTTCGAGGCGAAGGTGAACGCGACAGTCGAGAAGAACGGCTACTACACCCGCAGCTTCTGGATGCTCGAACACTACGGCACGCACATGGACGCGCCGATCCATTTCCCTCCGGGGAAGATGTCGGTGGACCAGATTCCGCCGCAGCGCTTGTTCGGCCCGGCGGTGGTGATTGACGTCCGCGCAGAGACTCGGGAGGATTCCGACTATCGCCTGAGCCCGGAGCGCATCGCGCGGTGGGAAAAAGCCCACGGACGCATCCCTGTGGGCGCTCTTGTGCTATTGCGCACCGGCTGGGCCTCGCGCTGGCCCGACGGGGTGCGCTATCGGAATCAGGACGCCGCGGGCGTGATGCATTTTCCGGGATACTCGGTGGAGGCGGTCCGGCTGCTGATCGAGCGCAAGGTGAGCGGGCTGGGGATTGACACGCTGAGCGTGGACTACGGCCCATCGAAGGATTTTGAGGTGCACCGGGTTTCGCACGGCGCGGGGCTCTATCATCTGGAGAACCTGGCGGACCTGAGCGCGCTGCCCGAAGCCGGAGCGTTCCTGGTGGTAGCGCCGATCAAGCTCGAAGGCGGCTCGGGCGGGCCTTGCCGCGTTTTCGCCATCCTGCCGTAGGCGCATCGGCTCCTGCCTTGAAGCGAAACGTTGATTTCGCTACGATGCGCTCTTTGCTCCATCTTTGAACCCCGAGCGGAAAGCCCCGCCGAAGGTCTCTCCGCTGCGAAAGGGAATTCCTGTCCATGAGAAAAGCCATTTTGACCGCAGTGCTTGTGATTGCTGCCGCGGGCCTGTGCCTGGCGCAGGCTGAGAATCCCGTGTTGTTGCAGAAGCCCACCGTCAGCGGCACGCAGATTGCGTTTGTTTATGCCGGGGACCTGTGGATTGTCGGGCGCGAAGGCGGCGACGCGAAGCGCCTCACGACCGGGATTGGCCTGGAAACGGATCCGATTTTTTCGCCGGACGGCGCGCTGATCGCCTTCACCGGCGAATACGACGGCAACCTGGACGTGTACGTTGTGCCCGCAGCGGGTGGCGTTCCGAAGCGCCTCACCTACCATCCCGGTGTGGACGCGGCGGTGGGCTGGACTCCCGATGGCGAGCAGGTGCTGTTCCGCTCGGGCCGCAACAGTTATTCCCGCTTCAACCGGCTTTTCACTGTGCCCGTGGAGGGCGGCTTTCCGACCGAGCTTCCGCTACCCATGGCCGAGCAGGGCTCCTATTCCCCCGATGGCGCGAGGCTTGCGTACGTGCCTTTCTGGAATCGTCGCACTTTCCCTAACGCGTATATCGCCTGGAAGCGCTATCGCGGCGGGCTGGCGCCGGTGATCTGGATTGCCCGGCTATCGGATTCCACAATCGAGCGGGTGCCGCACACGGACTCGAACGACTTCAACCCGACGTGGGTAGGCGACAAGATTTATTTTCTCTCCGACCGTAACGGGCCGGTGACGCTGTTCTCCTACGACCCGGCGAGCAAGAAGGTCACCCAGGTGCTTCGGAACGACGGCCCGGACGTCAAGTCGGCCTCCGCCGGGCCGGGAGTGATCGTGTACGAGCAGTTCGGCTCGCTGCACTTGCTCGACTTGAAGACCGGCCACGAACGCAAGGTCGAGGTCCGCGTGGCCGGCGATTTGCTCTCGGTGCGCCCACATTTCGAGAACGTGGGCAACCGCCTCCGCGATGCTGCGATCTCGCCGACGGGCGCCCGCGCCGTCTTCGAAGCCCGCGGCGAGATCATCAGTGTGCCGGCCGAAAAGGGCGACGCGCGCGACCTGACGCGCTCGCCGGGCGTGGCCGACCGCTACCCGGCGTGGTCGCCCGACGGCAAGTGGATCGCTTACTTTTCCGACGAGTCGGGCGAGTACGCGCTGCACCTGCGCGACCAGAGCGGCCTAGGCGAAGTGCGCAAGATCGGCCTGGGCAGCCCGCCGTCGTTCTTCTATTCGCCAGGGTGGTCGCCCGACAGCAAGAAGATTGTCTACACTGATAAGCGGCTGAACCTCTGGTTCGTGGACCTGGAGAAGGGCACGCCCGTGCGTGTGGATGCCGACACGTACGACGCTCCCTCTCGCCTGCTGGATCCGGCGTGGTCGCCCGATAGCCGCTGGATCGCCTACACCAAGCAGCTCACCAATCACATGCGCGCGGTGTTTGTGTACTCGCTTGAGGAAGGGAAGAGCCATCAACTGACCGATGGGATGAGCGACGCGCGGTACGCCGCATTCGACCAGAACGGCAAATACCTGTACTTCACCGCGAGCACCGACGTCGGGCCCACGACCGGCTGGCTGGATCTCTCGAGCGAGAACCGCCCGGTCTCGCGCAGTGTGTATGTGGCCGTGCTGCGCAAGGACCTGCCGTCGCCGCTGGCGCCTGAAAGCGATGAGGAGAAAGCGCAGGCGGCCAAGACCGCAGAGAGCGCGGCCGCTCCCAAGACCAACGAGGAAAAGAAGGAAAAGCCGAAGGAAAGTGTCACGGTACAGATTGATTTCGACAACATCAGCCAGCGCATCCTGGCGCTGCCCATCCCGGCGCGCAACTACGTTGGGCTGCTTGCGGGCAAGACGGGTGTGCTCTTCCTGGCAGAAGAGGCCCCGGTCCCCGGCTTCGGCTTCAACAACGCCACGCTGCACAAGTTCGACCTCGAAAAGCGCAAGGTGGAAAAGATTCTGGAGAACATCACCGAATTCGACGTTTCCTTCAACGGCGAGAAGATGTTGTACCGCCAGGGCGAGCGCTGGTTCATTGTTCCGACGGCGCAGCCGCCCAAGTCCGGCGAGGGCGCGCTCAAAACCGAGGACATTCAAATCTGGGTGGACCCGCGGGCGGAGTGGGCGCAGATGTACCGCGAAGTGTGGCGCATCGAGCGCGACTTCTTCTACGACCCCAACCTCCACGGCCTGGACCTTCAGGCGGCAGAGAGCAAGTACGCGGCCTATCTGGACGGCATCGCGCACCGCGCCGATTTGAACTACCTGTTCGACGAGATGCTCGGCGAGATCACGGTGGGGCACCTCTACATCGGCGGGGGAGACACGCCGCAGCCGAAGCGCGTGCCGGGCGGACTGCTCGGGGCCGACTACAGAATTGAGAACGGCCGCTACCGCTTCGCGCGCGTGTTCAACGGCGAGAACTGGAACCCGCAATCCCGCGCGCCGCTGACCCAGCCGGGTGTCAACGTGGTCGCCGGCGAATACCTGCTCGCGGTCAACGGCCGCGAGCTCCGCCCGCCGGATAGTCCTTACAGCTTCCTCGAGGGCACTGCCGGGAAATCGGTGGTGCTGAAGGTCGGGGTAAATCCTGACGGCAGCGGGTCGCGCGAGGTCACCGTCGTGCCGGTGGAAAGCGAAGTCGCGCTGCGCAACCTCGCCTGGATCGAAGGCAACCGCCGCAAGGTGGACGAGATGAGCGGCGGCCGCCTGGCCTATGTTTATCTGCCTAATACGGCGGAGGCTGGCTACGCCAACTTCAATCGCTACTACTTCGCGCAGGTCGGCAAGGAAGGCGCCGTGATCGACGAGCGGTTCAACGGTGGCGGCCAGGTGGCCGACTACTTTATTGACTACCTGCGCCGCAACTTGCTCAGCTTCTGGCACACGCGCGAGGGTGCAGACTTCCCCTCGCCGCTCGACGCCATCTTTGGGCCCAAGACGATGGTCATCAACGAGTTCGCCGGGTCGGGCGGAGACTTCCTGCCCTGCGCGTTTCGCCAGGCCGGGGTCGGCCCGCTGGTCGGCAAGCGCACCTGGGGCGGATTGGTCGGCATCTACGATTACCCGCAGTTGATGGATGGCGGCTCGATCACCGCTCCACGCCTAGCCTTCTGGAATCCGAACGGCACCTGGGACGTCGAGAACCACGGCGTTCCGCCGGATGTCGAGGTCGAACTGGATCCCGCAGCGGTGCGCGCGGGTCACGACCCGCAACTCGAGAAGGCCGTGGAAGTGACCCTGGAGGCGCTCAAGAAAAATCCTCCGCCGCACTACACCCGGCCGGCGTTTCCGACCTACCACAAGAGCCGTTAAAAGACGATGCGGTTCGCGACGCGCGTCAGGTGATGCTGCCGGCGCAGGAAGACCCTGCCCCGGCGGCGCAGCCGTAGCAATGGTTGGCGGTGATGATGCGGCGGCGGTTAAGCGCTTCCGCGTCGAAGTCGCGGATGTGGCGCGGCGCGCCGAAGCCGGTGGGCAGTTCGAGCATCTGGTTGAAGTCGCAATCATACAGCGTGCCGTCCCAGCCGACCGAAATCGTGTAGCGGCACATCACGCCGGCCGCCGCGACGGGGTTGAAGGCGTTTGCGAGCCGCTCCATATAGCCCTCGTAGTTGCCCGTCTGCAATAGAAACTCCAGAAAGCGGCTGATGGGCATGTTCGTGACCGTGAAGAGCCGATTGAAAACCACGCCGTGCTGCCGCTCGAGCTCTCGCTTGAACTGCGTCTCGATGGACTCCTGCTTCGGCGGGAGAAACGCGCCGACGGGATTGTAAACCAGATTGAGCACGAGCCCCGTGCCTTCCCGCCCGTAGCCCAGCGCGTTCAGCTTGCGCAGCGCCTCGATGGATTTGTCGAAGACGCCTGCGCCGCGCTGTGCGTCGGTCTGCGCCGCGCGGTAGTACGGCAGTGAAGCAATCACTTCGACCCGATGCTGCGCCAGGAACTCGGCGAGGTCGGCCTGCGCGGCCAGCAGCAGCACCGTCAGGTTGCAGCGGTCGATCGCGTGACGCCCCAGCGCCCGCGCCTGTTCGACCAGCCAACGGAAGTTCGGGTTCAGCTCCGGCGCGCCGCCGGTGATGTCCACGGTGGGGATTTCGGTCTGCGCGAGCGCGTGAATGCACAGCTCGGCCGTTTCGCGCGTCATGATTTCCTTGCGGTCGGGGCCGGCGTCCACGTGGCAGTGATGGCAGGTCTGGTTGCACAACTTCCCGACATTGATCTGGAAGACGGTGATGCCGGTGGCTGTGAGCGGGAACAGCCCCGCGCTGCGCACCTTCTCATCGAACGCAGGCAGGTTCGAAGGCTCCGAAAGAATGCGGAGCTGCTCCGCCGCGAACTCCAGCGGGTTGGCGCGCGCCTTTAAGCTCAAGCTGACAGCCACGGCCATGGCGATGTGGCCCTCCGGTTCCCGTTTACGCTACATGGACAGTTTCTGCGCGACGTTCCTCATTTGCAGGCCGTGCACCAAGGCGGCGCCGCCGCGGATGGCGCAGGCCACGTGCACCGCTTCGGTCATTTCCTCGATGTTCGAGCCCTTCTCCAGGCACGCCTGCGTGTAGGCGTCAATACAGTAAGGGCACTGCACCGCGTGCGCCACGCCGAGCGCGATGAGCGCCTTCTCCCGTTCGGTCAGCGCTCCCCCGGCAAAGACGGCCGCATAGTAGGCCGAAAACTTCTCCCAGAGTTCCTTGTTGCCCTTTCCCATTTCGGGGAACCGTGCGAGATCGGCGGAGTGATAATAGCCGTCCATCGGAGCTACCTCCTCAGCAGCAGCCGGAGCCGGGCGCGCAGGCAGCCGCGGCGTTTTCGGTCTTGCGGTAGCGCTTGCCCTTGGTTTCGGCGGGTGAGCGCAACGCGCCCGCGGCGGTGGGTCCGCAGGCAAACGGCTTGGCACGCCGCAGCGGAATTTCCTTGAGTGGAGGCACGGGCACGATCTGGCTCGCGTAGGGCTCGCCAGTCAGGATGCGATAGGTTTTGTCGCACACGGCTGTGCGCTGCCCGCGGAGCAGCGTGTGCCCGTCGTCGTCCTCCACTTTTTTCCACGGGCCCTTATAGATCACCGCCTGGTGGCGCTCCCAGCACGGCCCTTGCTTGCCCTTGCGCGCGGTCACTGTCACACTGCGGAACTCGATGCCTCGGAGGGTCTTCCAGGGGCGCGGGTCATATTTGTCGAGCGCGATGGCGTGGAAGCCCGCGCGCTCAAACGCCGCGAGGAACGCCGCTTCCTGGAACGCGCCGGCAACGCAGCCGCTCCACAGCTCAGGATCCTTTTTCAGGGCTTCCGGCACCGGCTCGTCGGAGACGATGTCGCTGATGGCCACCCGCCCGCCGCGCTTGAGCACGCGGGACATCTCGCGGAAGAGTTGCTCGCGATCGGCCTCGCGCACCAGATTGAGCACGCAGTTCGAGATGATCACGTCCACCGATGTGTTCGGGATCACCGGAGCGGCCTGGCGCAACCGCGCCTGGAATTCCTCGAAGCGCCGCAGGTCCTCGCTTGAACGCACCGGGTTGGACTTCAGGTAGGCGTCCACCTCGTCGAGCGGCAGGGCGAGGTCCTGGATGCGTGCACGGTAGAAGCGGACGTTGTCGAAGCCGAGCGCAGCGGCGATCTGCGGCTGGTGCTTGCGCGCCAGCGCGAGCATTTCCGCGTTGAAGTCCACGCCGATGACGCGGCCCTTCGCTCCGACAATCTGCGCCGCGATGTAGCAGATCTTGCCTGCCCCGCTGCCGAGGTCGAGCACCGTATCGCCCAGGCGCAGATAGCGCGTCGGGTCGCCGCAGCCGTAGTCTTTTTCGAGGATCTCCTGCGGGATAACCTCCAAGTACTTGGGGTCGTAGGTCACCGGGCAGCAGAGTTGCGGCTCACGGGCGCGCGCGGCCTTTGCGTAGCGCTCGCGCACGACCGCTTCGGTGTCGAGTGTGGCTATCTTGCGAGCCATGCGTGCCTCCGGAATCCTTCAGACTCGATCGATTCTAGGGACGAAGCATTCGATAAAACAAAACTGCCAGCGCTGCGCCCAGCGGCAGCGTGACGAACCAAGCCAGCAGGATGTCGCGCACGCGGCGCCAGTCGGCCTGCCGGCGCCGCAGCAGGCCGATGCCGAACAGCCCGCCGCTGGTTACATGCGTGGTGGAGACCGGCAGGGTGAACTGCGAGGCCAGTGCGACCAGCGTCGCGGCGACCAGATTGGCTCCTACGGCCTCCGGCTCCGCCATCGGCGTGATCTGATGGCTCATGGTTCGCGCCACGCGGGCGGCGCCCAGCAGCCCGCCCAGCGCCATAGCCGCGGCCACCAGCACAAAACTTGTGTTTGTCCCGCCGACCGCCATTGGAAACACCAGCAGCACCGCCGCAATTTTCGGCGTGTCGTTGAGCCCGCGGGCAAAACTGATGGCCGCGCCCGAAAGCCAGTGCAGGGCGTCGCTCAGGCTCCCGCGCACGACTTCCGCGCCAGTCTCGCACTCGGTGGTGCGAGTCCAGCGAACAGCGGGCGCAGCGGAAAAGATCTGCACCCCCGAGGGCCCGTCTGGGGCAAGTTGTGCGGGGGCGGGCTGGTCAATGCACACGCAGTCGCGGCCGCGGCTAAGCCGCATGAGCAGCGGAGAAACCGCCAGCGTCAATCCCAGCGCAACCACTGGCGAGAACAACAGCGGAGCCACCACGCTGCCCGCGAGCGCTGCGAACCGCACCTGCGCGAACCCGGCCGCGGCCAGCCCCGCGCCGGCGAGCGCTCCCGTCAGCGCGTGCGTGGTGGAAATCGGCAGACCCAGCCGCGAGGCCAGCAACACAGTTCCCGCTCCGGCCAAGACGACGGCGGCAAGAAACGCCATTTGCGTGTAAATCTCTTTACTGACCAGCGCGGAACCGTTGAACTTCGCGGCTAGGCCGCTGGCGGCCCAAACAGCCACGAGCGACCCGAAGAAGGTGAAAACCGTGGCCCAGGCCAGCGCGCGCCGATAGCTCGCGCGGCCTGCGCCCCACAGGGTGGCGACGCCCTTGAAGTTGTCGTTCGCTCCGTTGGCGAAGCTGAGCAAGGCCACCGCGGCAATCAGCAAGAACTTCATTCTCGCTCCCAGCCAATTCGATCTTCACGCCCGCTCGAAACGCTTTCCCATTGGACGCGGTTTCTCGCTCCGGAGATGCAGCGTCGCGTCCGGCAGCCGGAATGCTGCGCGAGTAGCGGAAATGTATCACGGATAAGGCTGGCGCCGCAGCCGGTCGCTAGCTACTGGCAAGGAGCTTCGGGCCCGTGCTGCGTCTCCAGCATTGTGATACTTTTGCTGCAAGGGCCGAGCATGCCGGAACTGCCCGAAGTCGAAACGGTTGTTCGCGGGCTGCGCGCCTCGCTGCCGGGGCGGCGCATCGTTGCCGTGCGCCTGGGCAAGACCGATTTCATTGATGACCCGGCGTCGTTCGAGCGCGATCTGCCCGGAGCGCGCATCGAATCGGTGGCGCGCTATGGGAAATTCCTTCTTCTGCATCTCGCGCCGGGCAACGGCGCAGGTGGAAGTACAGCCGAACGGAGTTGCCTGGTCGTCCATCTGGGCATGACCGGGCAGCTCTCGCCGCGGCGGGCCGAAGAGCCTCCCGCGCCGCACACCCACGCCTTCTTCGCGCTCGATGATGGGCGCGAGTTGCGTTACACCGATATTCGCCGCTTCGGTCGGCTGGCGCTGGTGCCGGAGTCAGGGCTCGAGCGATTCCTCGGCGGGTTGGGACTGGATCCGCTCGAGGCCACCGAGCAGGAATTCCGCCTGCGCCTGACTGGGCGCCGCGCCAGGGTCAAGGCTTTGCTCCTCGACCAACACGTCTTCCGCGGGATGGGGAATATTTACGCCGACGAAAGCCTCTGGCGCGCGCAGATTCATCCCGCGCGACACGCCGCGCGGCTTACGCCCGCACAAGTGACGCAACTGCGTCGCGCCATCCGGGAAACTCTGCGCGCGGCGATTCGCCTGCGCGGCTCGTCGGTATCGAACTACCTCGATGCAGAAGGCCGGCCGGGGGAATACCAGCGGCGTCACCGTGTTTATCGTCGGGAAGGGAAGGCGTGCCCGCGCTGCGACAAGAAGATTCGCCGAGTGGTCGTGGCCGGGCGGAGCAGTTACTTCTGCCCGTGCTGCCAGCCCGCCCCGCGGCGGCGGGTCCGCGGGGGAAGCAGGCTCACCGCAACTTCGCGAGCAGTGCGCTAACCCAGGCCGTGGAGTTTTAAGCGGAGTGTCAGTGCGCGGCAGCGCCCTGAGCGCGTTCGGCCGGGCGCAACAATGGTGCCGTCGCAGCGAAAATGATTTCGCCCCAGACGCGGCGGTCACGGCGCTCGAGCCACAGCACGCGGTCGCGCAGCGGGTAGAACGGCGCCTGGTTGAGCAGGTCGCCGAGCAGGTCGTGGATGCGATGCTGGAATTCCAGGTTCTCCGAGCGGAAGCCATCCGGGGGAATGCCACCGGTCAGCGGCGGCACGGCCAGCAGCAGCGAATAGCTCTTCATCCACCACACCAGCCAATCTTCGAGCTGCGGCTGGCGGCCGAACTTGTTCACCAAATAGCAGTAGTTGTCGAGCACCGCGCGGTCGCAGATCACGTGCGGGGTGCGGGAGGCGGCATCGAGTTCCGCGGCGATTTGCGCGTGGAGGATCCAGAGCTGGCCCTCGAGCGTCGTCGCTTCGTTCACCGGAAACGGCGAGCGGCGCGCCACCTCGGTCACCAGTTCGACGTTGTGGTCAGCCTTCTTCAGCAGGGAACAGATTTCGTAGGCAAGAGTGGTCTTGCCGACGCCGTGGGTTCCAATCAGAGCGAGTTTCAAGGCTGTTCTTTTGCCTCGCGTAGTGGAGAGTTTCTAGCATAGTTTTCGGCCCAGGGAAACAGGTTTTGCCGTAACCGGGAAGCGTCCCCGTTGCGTCCCCAGAGTCAGCTTTCCCGGGGCTCCGTTGGGACAAAATCACCTGAGCTGGTTGCGGCCAGGTGTGCCGGGCGTAGAATCGGCCGCCAGGCTATCTTTCGATGCGGAGGACAAAGACGTGAAGCAGCGGAGAATAGCGGTTGCACTCTGGCTGGTTGTGTTGGCGCTGGTTTGCCCGCGGGGCGTGGCGCAGCAGGCCCCGTCGGCCACGACGACGGACTCGCTGGTCGCGACCGATCGCCAGATCCTGGCTGAGGTCAAAGAGAACAACGAGCTCCTGTCGAACCTGGAATACCTTTCCGACATGATTGGCCCGCGCCTGACCGGTACCGAAAAGATGACCCGGGCGAGCCAGTGGACTGCGGAAATGTTTCGCAAGTACGGTTTGACCAACGTGCATCTCGAGCCGTGGACGATTGCCCGGGCGTGGTACCGCGGGACGGCCCGCGGGCGCATCGTGAGCCCGGCTGAGCTTCCGCTGACGCTGGCGGCGGCGGGCTGGTCGCCGAGCACGGCCGGGCTGGCGCGCGGGCCGGTGGTTTACATCTACGCGCAGAGCGTCGAAGACCTCAAGCAGTACAAGGGCAAGCTGAGGGGCGCCATTGTCATCACCGCCGAGCCGCAGGCCTTGCCCGCGCCCTACGAAGTTCCGCGCTCGCCCCTGCTGGCCCCGATGTCACCGCTGGCGCGGGCGGGCATAGTGCAATTCCTGCGCGCTCGCGACGCCTTTTTCAAGGCGGAAGGAGTGGCGGCGGTGCTGCGGGACTCCGCAAAGGAGCACGCGCTGCTCAATATGACCGGCATTGGCGGACGCAACTATGATGTCGGCGCCGTGCCCACCGCATTTGTTACTGTCGAAGGCTATCGGCTGCTCTGGCGGCTGCTGAGGCGCGGCCCGGTGGAAGTCGAAGTCGAGCTCACCAATTCCTTCAGCGAAAGGCGGGTTACGGTGTACAACACCGTCGCGGAAATTCCCGGCAGCGAGCGGTCCAACGAGGTCGTCATCCTGGGCGCGCATCTGGATTCCTGGGACCTCGGCACCGGCACCACCGACAACGGCACCGGCTCCATGGTCGTGCTCGAGGCCGCGCGGACGCTTCAGAAACTCGGCTTGAAGCCCCAGCGCACGATCCGCTTCATCCTGTTTTCCGGCGAGGAGCAGGGGCTGAACGGCTCGCGCAGCTACGTCGAGGCGCACAAGGCGGAGCTTGGCAAAATTTCCGCTGTGCTGGTGCACGACGTGGGGACGGGTCGCGTGCTGAGCCTCGGGTTACAGGGCAACTATCAGGACCGCGAGATGATGGACCGCATCGTGGCGCCGCTGCGCGAGGTCGGCCTGCTCGAATTGAGCCTGCGCAGCATCCGCGCCACCGACCACGCCTCGTTCAACGACGCCGGCGTTCCCGGCTTCTTCTGCATCCAGGACCCGGCCGAATACAGCAAGACGCATCATAGCCAGTCCGACACCTTTGATAAAGTCTGGAAGGACGACTTGGTGCAGGGAGCGGAGGTGCTGGCCGTCTGGGGTTACAACGTGGCGCAGTGGCCGGAGATGCTGCCGCGCAAACCGGCGGCAGCCACGGCGCGCGACGAGCGGTAGCGCCGGGCCGGAAGACGGCGAGCGAGGAGTGCGTGCGAGCAGTGGTGCAACGCGTCAGCCGCGCGCGCGTGGTGGTGGACGAGCGCGTGAGCGGAGAAATCGGCGCCGGCCTGGTGGTGCTGCTGGGCATCGGGCGCGGCGATACCCGCGAGTCTGCCGCGTATCTGGCTGAGAAGATCGCGCATTTGCGCATGTTCGACGATGATCAGGGTAAGATGAACCGCTCGCTGCTCGAGACGCGCGGCGCAGCGCTGGTGGTTTCGCAATTTACGCTGTACGGCGACGCGCGGGGCCAGCGCCGGCCGAGTTTTGTTCGGGCCGCGGCGCCTGAAGACGCGGCTGGGCTCTACGAAGAGTTCCTTCGCGCGCTCGGCGCGCTGGGCGTGCGCGTCGCCAGCGGCGTCTTTCAGGCACGCATGGCCGTCGAGCTCACGAACGACGGCCCGGTCACCATTCTTCTCGATTCCGAGAAACTCTTCTGAGCCGATGCAAGCTTGCACAAGGGGCGCGCGCAAGATCACCGTGAGAGCGGTGCTGAAGAAACTCGGAGTCTTGGGCGACCCCGCGGTGCGAGCAACGATGGTCCGCTTCGGCGTGCACGCGAAGCACGCGCACGGGATCTCGATGCCCCTACTGTACAAGTTGGCGAACCAGATCGGAACCGACCACGGCCTGGCACAGCAGTTGTGGTCGTCGGGCGTCCACGAGGCGCGTATCCTTGCGGGCTTGGTGGATGATCCGGCGCGGGTCAGCGCAAAGCAGATGGACCGATGGGCGCGCGAGTTTGACTCCTGGGACGTGGTGGACGGGAGTTGCTGCCATCTGTTCGTTTTCGCAGCGCCCGCGTGGAAAAAGGCGGTCGAATGGAGCCGCCGCAAACCCGAGTACACGAAGCGCGCTGGCTTCGCCCTCATGGCCTACCTCGCCGTGCACGACAAACAAGCTCCCGATGCGCGATACGCTCGGTTGCTGCCGATCATCCGTCGGCACGCGAGCGATGAGCGGAACTTCGTCAAGAAAGCCGTGAACTGGGCGTTGCGCCAGATCGGCAAGCGCAACGCGTCCCTGAACCGCTTGGCCATCGGCACGGCCCGGCAGATTCGGGCGTCGGATTCGCGCGCAGCCCGCTGGGTGGCCGCAGACGCGCTACGCGAATTGACGAGCCCGGCGGTGCAGCGGAGGCTGCGCGCGCAGGGACGCATCTGAGCCGCTGCTTGCCCGGCGCGCTTGATGGAATCCCGCAAACTGCGATACGCTTGCTGGCGCGTGACGAGCCCATGAGCGTCCCTTCTGATACGGCATCTGCCGTTGTCCGGCGGGCGACTCTGGGCGACGCACCACCGATCGCCGAGCTATCCGGGCAGCTGGGCTATCCGGCCACACCCGAGGACGTGGTCCGGCGGTTCCGCGAGCTCGAGGGAGATCCGCGGCATGTGCTCTACGTGGCCGCGCTGCCGTCCGGCCAGGTGATCGGCTGGGTCCACGTGCAGGAGGTCCACCTGATTGAATCCGACATGCGCGCGGAAATCAGCGGGTTGGTTGTGTGGGAAGGCTACCGCGGCCAGGGCGCCGGCAAACTGCTGATGCAGCATGCGGAGCAATGGGCGCGGGAGCGGGGTTGCAGGGCGGTCCTGCTGCGGTCGAACGTCATCCGCACCGGCGCGCACGCGTTTTACGAAACGCTGGGCTACACCAACATCAAGAACCAAAAGGTGTTTCGCAAGGTTCTGTAATCCCTGCTGGTTTCCCTCGTTGACTGTTGGGCGGAAACTGACTCCTGCCGCTACATCTTGTTCCCTCTGCGTGTGCGCCGGTCGAAAGATAAAAAGGAGCACTGACCCAAGCCGGGGAAATTCCTTTGGCTGCCTCTGGCCGGTCTTCCAGCGGTTTCAGCGGGCGCGGGAGAAGTGCTCGTGCACGACGCGCCAGCCCTTCCCGGCACGCACAAAGACGTGCGTGCCGCGGCCGCGCACGCGGCGGCCCTTGCCCAATCCCACTGTCCAGTAAAACGTGGCCACAGCGGTCGGGCCGATCGCGTGCACCTGCGCCTGTCCGATGCGGTAAGCCATTTTCGGCGCGCGTTTCAGGTAATAGTAAAAGGTCTTTTCGAGCGCCCGCAGGCCGCGGATGCGTTCGTGCCGCGTGGAGGAAAACCCGACGAACTTTTGATGAAACATTTTCAAGGCTCCACGGATGTCGCCGCGGTTGATCGCGCGGGCCTGTTCGCGTTCGACTCGAAGGATTTGATTTCGAATCGCTGCGGTCATCGTTCACCTCGCGGTTTTCGCCTCGCCGAGGACGTTAGAGTTGGCATGATTCTAACAGGGTCTTGCGGCACCGCGGTACATCGGACCGGCGCCGGCAGCATTTCTCTGGCCTTGACGTATAGTTTGAGTTAACCTCTCCAGCGCAAGTCACAGGCTTCCCTCTTCCGATGCTGTTCAAGAGTGTGAGCGCCGCGGTGTACGGTATCGACGCCTACCTCGTCGAAGTCGAGGTGGACGTCGGCTCGGGCCGCATGGGCGATTTCAACGTGGTGGGCCTGCCCGACCTGGCCGTCAAGGAAAGCCGCGAACGGATCAAGGCCGCGCTCAAAAATTGCGGGTTCGATTTCCCCGCGCCACAGAGCGTGACCGTCAACTTGGCCCCCGCCGACATCCGCAAGGAAGGCTCGGCGTTCGATCTGCCCATGGCGCTGGGCATCCTGGGCTGCCAGGGCACATTTTTTGGCAAGGGGCTGGATGTTTCGTGTTCCTGGGCGAGCTGTCGCTCGATGGTGGGGTGCGCTCGGTGCGCGGCGCGCTCTCGGCGGCACTGGCGGCGCGCGAGCGCGGCATCCGCGCGCTGGCCGTGCCCGAGGCCAACGCGCGCGAAGCGGCCGTCGTGGAGGGCATGGACGTCTACGCCATTCGCTCGCTGCCGCAAGCGGTGGACCTCATCAACGCTCCGGAATCGTTTGTGCCGGTGCGTGTGGACGCATGCACGCTGCTCGCCCAGGCCGCCCAGTACGCGGTTGACCTGCGCGACGTCCGCGGCCAGCAGGCTGCCAAGCGCGCGCTCGAGGTTGCCTGCGCCGGCAGCCACAACATCATCTTCATCGGGCCGCCCGGCGCAGGCAAAACGATGCTCGCGAAGCGCATTCCCACCATCCTCCCGCCGATGTCGCTCGAGGAGGCTATCGAGACCACGCGCATCCACAGCGTCGCCCGGTTGCTGGAAGATTCGCGGGGACTGGTGGGCACGCCGCACCACACCATCAGCGATGCCGGCCTGATTGGCGGCGGGGCGATCCCGCGGCCCGGCGAAGTCTCCCTGGGCCATCATGGCGTGGTGTTCCTCGACGAGTTGCCCGAGTTCCAGCGCAACGTGCTGGAGGTGCTGCGCCAACCTCTCGAAGAGGGCCCGGTCACCATCGCCCGCGCGGCCATCTCCGTGACCTTCCCGGCGCGCTTCATGCTCGCCGCGGCGATGAACCCGTGCCCCTGCGGCTTCTTCGGCGACCCGACGCGCGAGTGCCACTGCTCGCCGCCGCAGATCCAGCGCTACGTCTCGAAAATCTCCGGGCCGTTGCTCGACCGCATGGACATCCACATCGAAGTTCCCGCAGTAAAGTACAAGGAGCTGCGCGAGGAGCGCGCCATCGAGGATTCCGCTGCGGTGCGCGAGCGCGTGGTGGGCGCCCCCAGCCGGCAGCTCGAGCGCTTTGCCGGGGAGAAAAAGATTTACGCGAACGCCCAGATGCCGCCGAAGCTGATCCGCAAGTACTGTCAGATCTCCGCCAAGGGCGAAAAGCTGCTCGAAAACGCCATCACCCGGCTGGGGCTTTCCGCGCGCGCGCACGATCGCATCCTGAAAGTGGGGCGCACCATTGCGGACCTCGGCGCCGCCGAGCACATCGAGCCGCATCACCTGAGCGAAGCCATCCAGTACCGCACGCTCGACCGCACCTATTGGGCTTGAGAATTTGTAGCGGCGGTCGCGGCTTTATGCTGCCACTTGGTGGCGGGATGAACTCCCCCGCTACGCACAAAGTGGGCCCCGTCCTGCCACGGGCCACCGCCCGGCTCTATTCGTCTTCCATGTGCTCGTTCAGATTGATTGGTGACACTCGAAATCGGCCATTTGGGGCCTCTTTGGTAAGTCCCCGATATGTGGGGGCTTGGACTCTCTCCCTGATCGTTCCTAAACAGGGCCTTTCTCCTGGGTTTTGGAGGGCTCTACTGCAGAAATCCACGCAGGCGTGAGCGAAGGACCCATGACCAGCAGAGCCTGGTCAAGGCAGAAAGTGTCACCAATCATGTGGACGAGTACATTCCATTGACTTGCCCTGGACGCTATGCTACCCATACGGCGCTTTGCCCTGAGTCCCGGAAGACTGGATGACGGCCGAAACGAAGCGGATTGAAGTGACGTTGGAGACGCATCTGGACAGCGCCGGCTTGGCCGAGGCGATTTCTTTGCGCATGGCTGGCGCGGCCGGCTTCAGCGAGGACGATTGCCTCAAGATCAGCATGGCGGTCCGCGAGGGAGTGATCAACGCCATCGAGTACGGCAATGGAGGACGGGGCGAGAAAAAGGTCTTTCTGACCTTCGAGCTGGGGCCCGAAAAGATGGTGGTGCGCGTGCTCGACCAAGGCCTCGGGTTCGACCTGGGTGATGTCCCGGACCCGCTGGCCGAAGAAAACCTGCTGAAGACCTCCGGGCGAGGAATCTTCTTGATGCGCGCCTTCATGGACGAATTCGAGGTGCATCGCGGCCGCCAGGGCGGTGCCGAACTGGTCATGGCCAAGCGGCTTCCCGCATCGCGCGCGGCCGACCCGGAAAACCCAGGGAGGAAAGACGCGTGACCTTCAAAGCCACTGCACGGGAGACGGGCGGCGCGACCGTGGTGGACCTGAGCGGCCGCATCACCCTGGGCGAAGGCAGCGCTATGCTTCGCGAGCTGGTACGCGACCTCCTCGACAAGGGCCAGAAGAAAATCATCCTGAACCTCGGCGACATCAGCTATATCGACAGCTCCGGCATCGGCGAGCTCGTCAGCGGCTTTACGACGGTCAAGAACCAGGGCGGGGAGCTGAAGCTGCTCCACTTGACGAAGAAAGTTCACGACCTGCTGCAGATCACCAAGCTTTATACCGTCTTCGACGTGCATTCCGACGAGCAGACGGCCCTCCGCAGCTTCCGCTAAGCCCGCGCCACCTCTCCGTTGCAACGCAAGAAACACGCTGGACACCCGGGGGCGTTTTATGCCAGCATAGTTTTGCGTTTGTGGGTCTTGTAATCCCGTAGGTGAACGGAAGCCCGCTGCGGCGGGTTTTTTTTGTGCCACCGGCTGGCGTTACAAGCGGCAAATGGCAACATCTTCGAACGAGGAGTAGAGAAGTTGGCTAGAGAACAAGGTGTGGTGAAGTGGTTTAACGCTTCGAAGGGGTACGGGTTCATCCAGCGCCAGTCGGGCGAGGATGTCTTCGTGCACTTCTCGGCCATCCAGATGGACGGCTACAAGACGCTGGCTGAAGGCCAGACTGTCGAGTTTGAGGTCCGTCAGGGGCCGAAGGGCTACCAGGCCGAGAACGTCACGCGAGCCTGAAAACCAAATAAAAACTTGGGGCCCTGTCTTGCTCCGAGCCCGCTTCGGAGCCCGGGCAGGGCCCCTTTCCTTTGCGGGCCGCGGGACAGCTTTCCGTCAAGGAGAAGTTGCGTAGGGGGATGAACCCCCGCTCCAGACGTGGGCGGCGCATGAAGCGGCGACTTTACGCCGTCGCACGCGGTTCAGAGCCGTTCGACCTTTTGTGATACGATGGCCGCTGGAAACGCCAGCCGAGGAGCAAGGCTGTGGCGCACATCTCGCGCAAGGAACTGAGAAAGGACGAAATCCGGGAGACGCTGGCGCACGGCGCCGAGGCGCTGATCTCGCACCAGCGGCTCGCGGCCATTGTCGTGACCTTGGCCGTCGCGGTGGGCGTGGCCGTCGTCGGCTGGCGCGTCTATAGCGAGCGTCAGACGGTGAAGGCCTCGGCAGCGCTCGACGACGCGATGAAGATGTACGAGGCGCGCATCCGCGCTCCGGGCGAGCCGACTGAGTCCACCGAGATCACCTATATGGACGAGCGCAACAAGTACGAGGACGCCGCAAAGAAATTCCTGAGCGTGGCGCAGAGCTACTCGCACACGCGTCCCGGCCAGACGGCCCGCTATTATGCCGCGCTGTGCCTCGAGCACCTGGGCCGCGACGACGAGGCGCAGAAGCAGTTGCACGAGCTCGAGAGCGGCGGCGGCGACGAGCTGGGCTCGCTGGCGCGCTTCCAATTGGCCGAGATCTACGAGAGGACCGGCAAGGGCGACGACGCAGTGAAGCTCTACCGGCAACTTGCCGACAAGCCAACCGTGCTGGTGCCCAAGCCGGTCGCGCTGCTGGCGCTGGCCGACTCCTTGAGCAAAAGCAATCCGCAAGAAGCGATGAAGCTTTACGATCAGATCAAGAAAGATTTTCCGGATACGGCTGCGGCCGACGAGGCCGATAAGCGCCTGGAAATGCTCGGCGGGAAGACCTAGCGCGGCGCCGATGGCGCTGGCTCCCTATGCGATGGACGTCGGCCGCTCGCGCGGCCGCCGCTACCCTGAGCCGCTGCACCCTTACCGCAACGACTACGCGCGCGACCGCGACCGCGTGATCCACTCGCGCGCGTTCCGCCGCCTGGAAGCGAAGACACAGGTCTTCACCACGCGCTACTCCGACCACTTCCGCAACCGCCTGACCCACACGCTCGAGGTGGCGCAGATCGCCCGCACCGTCGCCGGTGTGCTGGGCCTCAATACCGACCTCGCCGAGGCCCTGGCGCTGGTGCACGACATCGGCCACCCGCCGTTCGGCCATGCCGGCGAGCACCGCCTGGACGAATTGCTACGCCCATACGGCGACTGCTTTGATCACAATTTGCACGCGCTGCGCATCGTCGAGCGGTTCGAGCAGCGCTACCTGGATTTTCCCGGGCTGAATCTCACGTTTGAAGTGCGCGAGGGCATCATCAAGCATTCCCGCGAGTACTCCGCGGCCGAATTCCCCGAACTGGCGGAGTACTTCCTGGATTTGCAGCCACCGCTCGAGGCCCAGTTGATCGATAGCGTGGACGAAATCGCCTACAACACCGCCGACCTCGACGACGGTTTCGAGGCGCGCCTGCTTGACCTTGAAACTGTTCTCCATGGCGTGCCGGTCTTTGCGCAGACGTATGCAGAGGTGGAGCGGAGCCATCCGCGCGGGCGCACGCAGCTCAAGTTTAACGAGGCACTCAAGCGCGTGCTCGATCGACTGGCTACCGATTTGATCGAGAATACTCGCGAGCAGATCCGCGCAAGCGGTGTGGCGAGCGTCGAGGATGTGCGGCGGCAGCCAGCGCGGCTGGCGCGGTTCGATGCGGAGGGTGCGCGGCAGAACACGGAGCTTAAGAAGTTTCTCTATACGAGGCTCTACGACAACCCCGCGGTTGTTGAAGACCGGGAACGCTCGGTCGAGGCGCTGGAGAGTCTCTTTCGCTACTACCTGGGCCATCCGGAAGCCATGCCGAAGTTTTACTTCGAGCAAGCGCAGTCCGCCGCAGGCGAACGCCATCGCGTGGTTTGCGACTACATCGCCGGCATGACCGATCACTTCCTGCTGCGCCAGCACCGCGAATTGCTCGGGCCGCCGGCGCGAACCGCCGCGCAAGAATAAGCCGCCGCGCGTTTTCCCGGACCGTCTAAACCGCCTCGGACTGCGACGTGAAGTGGAACTGCTTCACCTTGAGCGCGGGCAGCAGGGCGGAGTTCAAGCCTTGCGCTTCGGAGTTGCCGACACGCTCGGGCGCGCCGATCAGCTCCACGTTTCCCGCCGCCAACATTTCGAGCAAACTCTGATTGAAGCGGAAGTTGCGCACCGGATACTGGATGGCGCCTTTTTCGACGTACCAGACGCCGTCGCGCGTCAATCCAGTGATCAGGAGCGTCCGCGGGTCCACCGGCCGCAAGTAGAAGAAGCGGGTGACCAGCAGGCCGCGGTCAGTTGAGCGGATCATGTCGCCCAGGCTGGCGGGCGACTTCGAGCTTTCCAGGATCACGTTCACCGGCCCCGGCGTGGGCTCCTTCTGTTGGGGTGAACCCCTAAGCTGGCCCAGAAGCGCGAATACACCAGCGTTTCGAGCACGCCGTTGCGCACCAGATAGAACTTCTGCGCAGGGACGCCGCCCTGGGCCACCGGCGAGGCGGGCAGCTCCGGATGCCAGGGGTCGCTATAGAAGTTGATGCGGTCGTCGAAGAGCTTCTCGCCAACCTTGGTCTTCCCGCCGGGGGCGGAGAAGGGGCTGCGGCCCTCGTCGGCGCTGCGGGCATCGAAGAAGAACGTTGCAAAGCCGAGCAGGTCGGCCACCGCCTGCGGCTCGAGGATCACCGCATAGACACCGGGGTCAGCGTGCGGGCGTCGCGCGAGCGGAGTGCCTTGCCGATGGACTCGCGGGCGATGCGCGCGGTGTCGAGCTTGGCCACGTCGAAGTGGTTGCGCAGGAAGTAGCCGGAGCCGTGGCCTCGACGTAGCCGTGCGACGGCTTGTACTGCTGCGGGCCGAGCGTGGGCAGGTATTCGCGGTCGAGCGGCGAGAGGCGCGCCAGTTGCTCGGCCTGGCGGACGGCGGCTTCAAGCGAGGCGTCGTCCATCTCATTGGTCGAAGCAGTGCCTTTCTTGCCTTCGATCCAGCAGGTAACGTTTGCCTCGACGTCGTCACGTCGGCCGGAGGTGGTGAAGGTATCGGCGGCAAAGCGCAGATGCGAGTAGCCCTCGGTCTGGACTCCTACGGAGGCATCGTCGGCCTTGGTGTAGCCGAGCAGCCTCTGGCAGAGGGCTTTGGCTTCCTGTTCGCTCGGCAGCATCGGTGCCTCCTAGGAACGCCCGCGGCGCGGGGCAGTGTTGAGCACATTGATCTGGCGGAAGCGGGCGGCCGGACAGCCGTGGCTGACCGCATTCGCTTGTCCGGGTTCACCCTTGCCGTCGTTGAACGCGCCGTTCAGCTCGTAGGTGGTCTCGCCGGCCACGGCGTCGCAGGCGCCCCAGAAGTCGGGCGTGCGCGACTGGTAGGCGACGTCGCGCAGCATGGCGCCCTTCTTGCCGTCCTTGATCTCCCAGAACGTCTGGCCGCCGAATTGGAAGTTGTAGCGCTGCTGGTCAATCGACCAGCTCCCGTCGCCGTAGATGAGGATGCCGTTTTTCACATCGGCGAGCAGGTCGTCGAGCGAGACCTTTTCCTTCGTCGGTTCTAGAGAGACGTTCGGCATTCGCGGGAAAGGCACGCTGCCCCAACTGTCGGCGTGGCAGCAGCCGTAAGAGATCTTCCGGCCGATCAGCGCGGCCAGGTCGCGTGTGGTCTGCCAATCCACAAACACGCCTTCCTTGATCAGGTACCAGCGCTGCGCCACCACCCCATCGTCGTCGTACCCCACTGTTGCGAGGCCGGCGGGCTGGGTGCGGTCGGCGAAGATGTTGACGACCTTCGAGCCGAACTGGAACTTGCCCAGCTTGTCGGGTGTGAGGAAGCTGGTGCCGGCGTAGTCGGCCTCCCAGCCCAGCGCGCGATCGAGTTCGGTGGAATGCCCTGCGCTTTCGTGGATGGTGAGCCAGAGATGCGTGGGGTGCAGCACGAGGTCGTATTTGCCGGGCTCGACCGGCTTGGCCTTCAGCTTCTCGACTGCCTCGTTGCCGGCCTGTTCGGCCTCGGCGAGCCAGGGCTCCTTCTCGATATATTCGTAGCCCATGGATTGCGGGCCGCGCAGCGACCGGCGCGTCTGGAAATCCCCCCGTGCGAAATCGACCGCAGTGGCGGTGAACTGCGGAGAACTGCGAATGATGTACTGTTCGATGCGCGAGCCGTCAGTGGAGGCAAAGAATTTCTGCTCGTTGACGAAGGCGACAAAGGAATTGACGAAGCTCCCCCCCTTGACCTTGAGCGCCGCCTCATTCAGCTTCAGCAGAAAACCAATCTTGTTCTCAATGGCGACATCGAAGGGGTCCTTCTTGAACGCGCTCTTCCAGTTCGCGGTGAGCTTCGGCACCGGCACCATCGCGAACCGGGTGCTCTGGTAGGCAGCGTTGGCCCGCGCAATGGCGACCGCTTCCCGGGTGACTCGGCGGACCTGCTCCGCGTTGACCTTGTGGCTCGAGGCGAAATCCCAGGTGCCGTTCCGCAGCACGCGCACGCCGAAGCCGAAGTTCTGGCTCCGCGCCACCTGCTGCACCTCCTTCTCGCGCGTGGCGACAAACTCGTTGCGGTAGCGGTTGATGCGGATGTCCGCGTAGCTGGCCCCCAGGGTCTTGGCGAGGGCGAGGGCAATGTCAGCCAGCTTGCCCTTGTCCACCGTGGCCGCTTCGGCGGCCTCGGGTTCCAGAACCCAGGGCGGCAGCGCCGCCGCGCCCAGCGCCAGGCCGGAGGCTTTCAGGAAGTCGCGTCGCGAAGACATAGGCACCTCACGGATCATCAGAGCAAACCGCGCATTCTAGGTTCCTGAAACACGAATAGCAACCACAAGGTTCCAGCCCTCGCGGCGGGTTATACCCGCCGCCATTGGTTGCCGACCGAGTGCAAGGCTGCAAACCGTGGCGGGATAAACCCGCCTCTACTTTTTGGCACGCCCGCGGCGCGGTTTCTTGACATTGCGGGGGTGCACCGTATAATGGCGTTTCGGTCAAAAAACGGCGAAAAAGCTGGGATTTGGAGCGCTCAGGCGGAATGTTCCTCAACGTCAAAGAGCTGGCTGTCCATAAGATTCGCATCCGGAAGAGCTACGCCCCAGGGAGCGTGGACTTCCATTCGGGCGAGTTCCGGCAGGTGGAACCGCTCGAGGTGCGCGCCACCGCCGAGTTGGTGGACGGCCGGATCCGCATTTCTGGCGCATTGCACACGCGATTGGAGCTCGTCTGCGCCCGCTGCCTGGACGTCGTGCTGGAGGAAGTGAGCAGGGACTTTGACCTCTATTACCGGCCCGTGTCCACCATCGCCAGGGAGGAAGAGGTTCACCTGAAGGTGGACGACACAGAGATCGGCTTCTTCCAGGGCGACGGGCTGTTCCTGGCCGACGTTCTGGCCGAACAGGTGAACCTGGCCCTGCCGATGAAAGCGATCTGCCGCAGCGATTGCCGGGGCTTGTGCCCGCACTGCGGCGCCAATCTCAATAACGAAGAATGCCGCTGCGAAACGCATGCGGCGGACCCACGAATGGCGCCCCTGGCACGTCTCAAGCAGGACTGGTTCAAAAAGCAATAGAAATCGAGCGGAAAAACCCATAGAATGCCCCCAATCGTAGCGGGGCATGGGCGCGAGGAGCTTGCATGGCCAATCCAAAGCGGCGTCATTCCAAGGCACGCAAAAATAAGCGGCGGGGACATGATCATCTGACCGCGCCATCGTTTGCCGAATGCCCGAACTGTCATGAGACGAAACTGCCCCACCAGGCCTGCCCGCACTGTGGTTACTACAAGGGGCGGGAAGTGATGGAAACCTCGGCCTGACGCGCTGAGCTTTCCCGGCGTCTCAAGTCTTTCCCTTGCCGGAGCGCAGATGATCACCATCGCTGTTGACGCCATGGGAGGCGACCATGCCCCGCGCCCCGAGGTGGAAGCAGCCGTGCTGGCGGCGCGCGAGTTGGGTGTGCGCATCCTCTTGGTGGGCCAGCCGGCCGCGATGAAGCACGAGCTGGCGCGGCACGCGCATCGCGGGCTCCTGGTCGAGCTGGTGCCGGCGAGCGAAACGATCGCCATGAAGGACCCGCCGATGCAGGCCTTTCGCAAGAAGAAGGATAGCTCGGTGCACGTGGCCGCGCGGCTGGTGCGCGCCGGCCAGGCCGACGGCCTGGTGAGCGCCGGCAACACCGGGGCGGTGATGGCGGTGGCGCGCTTCAGCCTGGGAACGCTGGGCGCGGTGGACCGCGCGGCGTTGGCCGCGCCGTTTCCCACGGCGCGCGGCGGCGCTTCGGTGCTGCTCGACGTGGGTGCCAATGTGGATTCGAAGGTCGAGCACCTGGTGCAGTTTGCGGTGATGGGGGAAATTTACTACCGGGCGATCTTCGGCACGCGCCGGCCCAAGGTGGCGCTGCTTTCGATCGGGGAAGAGGAGATGAAAGGCAACGAGCTGACGCGCGAGGCCTACCACCTGCTCAAGCGCATGCCGCTGAACTTCGTCGGCAACGTCGAGGGCCGCGATGTCTTCGCCGGCAACGTGGACGTGATCGTGTGTGATGGCTTCATCGGCAACGTCGCGCTGAAGATCAGCGAGGGCGTGGCGCAACTCATTGTCACATTGCTCAAGGACGCGCTCAGGAGCACCTTGAGCTCGCAGGTGGGCTCGCTGCTCTCGCGCCGTGCCTTCGAGGGGCTCAAGAAAAAGATTGACTACTCGGAATACGGCGGCGCGCCGCTGCTGGGCGTGCGCGGCATCACCGTGATCGCGCACGGCAGCTCGAACTCCAACGCCATCAAAAATGCCATCCGCGTGGCGACGGAGTTGGCGCGCGCGAAGATGAACGAAAAGATTGAACAGGGGCTTTCTGCCCTGGCGGTGATGGCCAGGGCCTGAGCGAAGGTCTTAAGCGCCCCTCGAAGCCTCGGGACGCCGAGGGGGCGTGGCACGGAAGCGAATCGAGAGTCGAATCCTCCCATGGGAAAACTAACATTCCTGTTCCCCGGCCAGGCGTCGCAGTACCCGGGGATGGGCAAAGAGCTTGCGGAGAAATATCCGGTCGCTCGAGCTGTCTTCGAACAGGCCGATCAGGCGCTCGGCTTTCCCCTCTCGCAGTTGTGCTTCGAAGGCCCGGAAGAGGAGCTGAAGCTGACTGCCAACACGCAGCCCGCCATCCTGACGGTTTCCGTGGCGGCCTACCGCATCCTCGAGGAGAAGGGGATTGCCCCGCATTACGTCGCGGGCCACAGCCTGGGCGAATACTCCGCGCTGGTGGCCGCCGGGAGCCTGGCTTTCGCCGACGCGGTGAAACTGGTGCGCCTGCGCGGCGGGTACATGCAGGAGGCAGTGTCCACTGGCGAGGGCGGCATGGCCGCCATCCTGGGGCTAGCGCCGGCGCAGGTGGCGCAGATCTGCAAGGAGGCGGCGAATGGCCAGGTGGTTGCACCCGCCAACTTGAACTCGCCGGAGCAGACGGTCATCTCCGGCCATGCTGCGGCGGTGAAGCGCGCGGTCGAGCTGGCCTCGGCAAGCGGCGCCAAGCGCGCCGTCGTGCTGGCGGTCTCCGCGCCGTTCCACAGCGAACTGATGGCGCCGGCGCAGAAGAATCTCGAAGGAGATCTGCGGAAGACAACCTTTGCTGCGCTCCGCGTGCCGCTGGTGAACAACGCGGATGCCGAGTTCATCTCCAGTGGCGACGAGGCGCGCGAGGCCTTGATCCGCCAGGTCTCCCTGCCCGTCCGTTGGGAAGAATCCATGCGCGAACTGATCGAGCAGGGCGTCACCACGTTTGTCGAAGTCGGGCCCGGACGCGTGCTGAGCGGATTGCTGCGGCAGATTGATCGGTCGGTGCACTGCTTCAACGTCGAGGACGAAAAAGGCTTGCTGACCGCGCTGGAGAAGCTGGCCCAGGCGCAGGCGGAAACCGCAGAAACGTAAGCAGGCTCTCCCGAGGAGCTGCATGTTCAGCCTGGCGGATCGAGTGGCGCTGGTGACCGGGGGCTCGCAGGGCATCGGCCGCGCCACTTCGCTGGCGCTGGCGCGGGCCGGCGCCAAAGTGGCTGCGGCCGCGCGCAACGCGGAGAGGCTGGCCGGCGTGGTGAACGAAATCACCGCGGCGGGCGGTGAAGCGCTGGCCGTGCCGATGGACGTGGCCGACGCAGCGCAGGTCGAGGCGGGTTTCCAGAAGGTGCTCGAGCGCTTCGGCCGGCTGGACATCCTGGTGAACAACGCTGCCATCACGCGGGATGGCCTGGCGGTGCGGATGAAGCCGGAAGCTTGGGAAGCGGTTCTGCGCACGAATCTGACCGGCGCGCACCTGTGCATCCAGCAGGCGTTGGGCGCGATGCTGCGGCAGCGCTACGGCCGGATCGTCAACGTGGCCTCGGTGGTCGCCCACACGGGCAATGCGGGCCAGGCAAACTATGTGGCGGCCAAGGCCGGGCTGATTGGTCTGACGAAAGCGATTGCCGTTGAAGTGGCGTCGCGGAGCATCACGGTGAATGCGGTCGCGCCGGGCTTCGTCGCTTCGCCCATGACCGACCCGCTCCCGCCGAAGGTGAAGGAGGAGATGCTCGCCCGGATCCCGCTGGCGCGGATGGGTACCGGGGACGATGTCGCTGCCGCCATCGTCTTCCTGGCCAGCGAGGAAGCCGGCTACATCACCGGCCACGTGCTGGACGTCAACGGCGGGATGTACATGGCCTGAGGCCCCGGCCGGAGAGGCGCCCGCGGTTGACCCGGCCCGAGGCCGTGACTAGAATGAGCGGGTTATTCGAAAGACTGAGAAGGGCAGTCGGAACAGCCGGAAGCGGCATCGCGAAGAGCGCAGACCGGAGGAGCAAAAAGAATGGCCAGCGTCGAAGAACGCGTCAAGCAGATTATCGTCGAGCAACTGGGAGTGGATGAGGGCGAAGTGACGCCCACCGCTTCGTTTGTGGACGATCTGGGCGCCGACTCGCTCGATACAGTCGAGCTGGTAATGGCTTTCGAGGAAGCGTTCGGCATCGAGATTCCCGACGAGGACGCCGAGAAAATTACCACGGTCAAAGACGCCATCGCGTATATCGAGAAACACGCCCCAGCGAAGAAATAGCCGCCCGGCCCCTAACACTCAAACAGGAGACTACCAACATTGAGCCGCCGGGTCGTGGTTACGGGCGTGGGTCTGGTTTGCGCCTGTGGGATTGGCACGGAGGAATCCTGGAAGAATCTTCTCGCCGGCCAGGGCGGCATCGGCCCCGTCACCCAGTTTGACGCTACGGGATTCGACTGTCGTTTCGCGGGCGAGGTGAAGAACTTCGACCCGCTCCACTGGGTGGAAAAGAAAGAACTGAAAAAGGTCGGCCGGTTCATCCAACTGGGCATCGCCGCAGCCGATTTTGCGGTGCAGATGGCCGAACTCCAAGTGACCCCCGAAATCGCCGATGCCACCGGGGTGTATGTCGGCTCCGGCATCGGCGGGTTCGACGTCATCGAGCGTGAGCACAGCAAGCTCCTCAAGGGCGGCCCGGGCAAAATCTCCCCGTTCTTCATTCCCGCCGCGATCGTCAACCTGGCTTCGGGCCACATTTCGATCCGCTATGGCGCGCGTGGGCCGAACTCGGCCACGGCCACGGCATGCTCGGCTTCGGCCCACGCCGTCGGCGACTCGTTCAAGATCATCCAGCGGTGCGACGCCGAAGTGATGATCTGCGGGGGCGCAGAAGCCTCCATCACGCCGATGGGCATCGGCGGTTTTGCGGCCATGAAAGCGCTCTCGACGCGCAACGACGACCCCAGCCGCGCCAGCCGCCCGTTTGACGCCACGCGCGACGGCTTCGTCGTAGGTGAGGGAGCCGGCATCCTGATTCTGGAGTCGCTCGAGCACGCCGAGCGTCGCGGTGCGAAGATCCTGGCGGAGATGGTGGGCTACGGCATGTCCGGCGACGCCTACCACATCACGCAGCCGGCCGAGCAGGGCGACGGCGCCTACCGCGTGATGATGGCGACGCTGCGCGACGCCAAAGTGGAACCCGGCGTGGTCAGCTACGTCAACGCCCACGGCACCTCGACGCCGATCGGCGACGCCATCGAGACCGTGGCGCTGAAACGCGTCTTCGGAGAGCACGCGCGGAAAGTCGCCGTGAGTTCGACGAAATCCATGACCGGGCATCTGCTCGGCGGCGCGGGAGGCCTCGAGGCCGGCATCAGCGCTCTTGCGCTACGCGATCAGATCTTGCCGCCGACCATCAACTACGAGCATCCCGATCCAGCCTGCGACCTGGACTACGTGCCGAACCAGGCGCGGCGCGCCGAGGTCGAGTACGCGCTGTCGAATTCGTTTGGCTTCGGCGGCACCAACGCCGCGCTGGTGTTCCGCCGCTGGGAGTCCCGCTGAGGCCGGGCCCGAGACGCACCGCCCCGTGGAGGGATGGTTGAACATCGTTGTGTGCATCAAGCAGGTCCCGGCAAAGGACGCGCCACTCACGATCGCTGAAGGCGGCACGTGGATCCGCGAGGCCGATATCAGCTTCGAAATAAACGAGCCGGATAGCTTCGCCCTCGAGGAGGCCCTGCGGCTCAAAGAAAAGCACGGCGGCGAAGTGGTGGCGCTTTCGATGGGCCCGGAGCGCGCGAAGCAGACCATCAAGGAAGCGCTGGCCAAGGGCGCCGACCGCGGCATCCACGTGGCCGACGACCGCTTTTTCGCGCTCGACCCGTTGGCGACGGCGCGATCGCTGGCCGCCGCCATCCGCAAAGAAAAATTCGATTTGATCCTGACGGGATTGCAGAGCAACGATCATGGCTTTGGGCAGACCGGCGTCCTGCTGGCCGAGCTCCTCGGCCTGCCGCACGCCACCATCATCATGCAGATCGAGGTCGTGGACGGCCGAATGAAGCTGAAGCGGGAACTCGAGGCCGGGTGGTTCCAGTGGGTGGAGGTGCCGCTGCCGGCGCTGCTCACCATCCAATCCGGCATCAACAAGGTGCGCTACGCCACGCTCAAGGGCATCATGGCGGCGAAAAAGAAGGAGATCGTGACGGTCCCGCGCGAATCGTTGGGGGTCGCGAACGAGCCGACCGAGCGGCTCGAGCGGGTCTACGTCCCGCAGAAGACCAAGAAGACCGAGTTCTTGAGCGGGACGCCCAAGGAGGCCGCGGCCAAGCTCGTCGAGAAACTCAAGTTCGAGGCGCGGGTCATTTAGAAACCAGAACGGGCAAGCAATCACTTTGTTGATGCGAGAGGCAAACAAGCTCTGCGCGATTTTCGTGACTTTCATAAAGCGCGCCAAGGGCGCGCGGGTCCTGTGAACTCTGATTTCTGAGTTCAGTGGCCCTCCTATGACGCACATGAATATTTTGGTTATCACCGAACAGCGGGAAGGTAAGTGGAACAAGACGAGCTTTGAGACTCTGGCGGCGGCTCAGCAAATCGCCGGCGCGTTGAAAGGCACACTTGCGGCGGTGGTGATTGGCAAAGGAGTGCGCGCGCTGGCCGAGGAGCTCGCCGCGAAGAAGCTCGATGAGGTGCTGTTGGTCGAGCACGACCTGCTTGGGGCCTACACGTCCGACAGTTTCACCGTAGCGCTCGGACAGGTGATCGCGCAGGCCAAACCCGACCTGGTGCTTCTGCCGCATACTTATCAGGTGCGCGATTTCGCGCCCAAGCTGGCGGCGTCGCTCGGCAAGGGCATGATTGGTGATTGCGTCGGTTACCGCAACGAAGGCGGCAAGCTGGTCTTTGTCCGGCAGATGTTTCAGGGCAAGACCGCCGCCGACGTTAGCTTCGAGGGCGCCGCGCCGTGGTTTGTGTCGTTTCAATCGGGAGCGTTCCGCTCTGACCTGGTCGCCGCCCGGGACGCCGCCCCTGCACCGGTCAAGCCGGTGAGCGTCGAACTAAAGCCCGAGCAGATGCGCACAAAGCCCCTGGAGCTCTTCCGCGAAGCCAAGCAGGCCGTGGACCTCACCCAGGCGCCGATCATTGTGGCCGTCGGCCGAGGCATCAAGGCGCCCGAAAACATTCCCCTGGCGGAGAAGCTCGCCAAACTGCTGGGCGGGGAGCTGGCCGCGTCGCGCCCGATCTGCGATGAAGGCTGGCTGCCGATGGACCGCCAGATTGGCAGCTCCGGCCAGACCGTCGCGCCGAAGCTTTACCTGGCGCTGGGCATCAGCGGTGCGATCCAGCACGTGGTGGGGATGAAGGGCGCGCGCACCGTCGTGGCCATCAACAAGGACGCTAACGCTCCGATCTTCGAAGTGGCTGACTACGGCATTGTCGGCGACATCTTCGAGATCATTCCCGCCCTCAGCGAAGAACTCGAAAAGTCCAAGGGCTCGTAAAGACGGCGCTTACCCGGCCCGGACTTGCGCACTCTCCCGCAGCGCCATCTTCTCCTCGGCGCCGCGGCACTCAGTATCCTCAGGGCTTTCTGGGTATGGATTCCGAAAGACGGTCGAACTAGTGGGAACCGGAGGCGGGCAGTGACGCGGGCTTCTCCGGGTACAGGCGGTCAAACTCCGGGTCGTCATGAAGAGGGATGAGATCCGGGTCGCGGCGAGCCCACACCGAGTCCCTGAACCCGGCTTCCCAGGCTTTGCGCAGGGCATCCAGGGCCTCCGTCTTTCTTTTCAGGCCGCAGTACACACAAGCCGCGTTGTAGAGGATCGAGGCTTCGTTGGCGCGCAAGGTAACGGCCATGTTGAGTTCGCGCAAGGCGTCGTCCGGCCGTCCCAAATGGGCGTAGTCGGCGCCCAGCAGGATGCGTGCCCGCGCGTCTTCGGGCACTTGTTTCAAGTGGTTTTCGAGCGCCGCCGTCCTTCGCTGGGTTAGGTTGCGGTTGGCTTCTTCTTTGCCCATGGCGCCGAGAGAGTTCCCGATGGGCACATAAACGTTGTAGTCTTCACCGCTCGCCTCGATGGCGGCTTCCGCAACGTCCACAACTTCCTGGTAGCGTCCCGCGGCGAACAGGGCGCGGCAGAGCAGGTAATAGGCGCCCTCGCAGTCGCGCTTGCGTTCGATGGCCTTTTTGACCATGCGCACGGCTTCGTCATGCAGTTCGGCTGCGTAGAGGACCCAGGCCTGGCTGACCTGCACTTCGGGCAGGTCCCAGCGCAGAGCCACGGCCTTGCCGGAGGCCTCCCGCGCGCGTTCGACCCACACCTGATCGCGGCTGTAGTTGCAGTAGAACATGGCGCAGGCGTTGGCGCAGGCGGCGTAGGCCAGGGCGAAGCTGCGGTCAATGGCCACCGCGTTTTCGAACATCTGCAAGGCGAACTCGAGGTCCTGGCGGGTCTGGCGCCGCGCGTAGCGCTTGCCGCGCAGGTAGAGGTCGTAAGCCTGCAGGTTTTCCGTGGGCTTGACGGCCAAGGCCTCCAGTTCCTCCGGGGAAAGCGTCACACGCAGGGCCTCGGCGATCTTGCGGGCCATTTCGTCCTGAACTTCGAAAACGTCCTTCATCTCGCGGTCGAAGCGCTCCGACCAGAGCGGAAAATCGGTGCGCGTATCCACGAGCTGGGCGTTGATGCGCAGACGGGCGCCGGCGCGGCGCAAGGTGCCGGTGAGGACATAGGCCGCGCCGAGCTGCTGGCCGACCTGCGCCGGGGTCACCGGCTTGTCCCGGAAGGCCAGAACGGTGGGGCGCGAAAAGGTGTTCAGTCCGCGAATCTTGGAGAGCTCGGTGATAACATCCTCCGTGATGCCGTCGCGCAGGTATTCGTCTTCCTTGGCGCCGCTTAGGTTTTCGAAGTAGAGAACGGCCACGGATTTTCCCGTCTGCTTCTGGACGCCGGGATCCGAATTGGTTTTCTCCTTCGCGCGCCGTTTTCCCGATTCGAGATCGCGCTTCAGGCGGCTGAGGTCGGTTTTCAGTTCGGTGGCCGTCTGGCAGCGCAGATTGCGGTCCTTCTCAAGGGTCTTCTCCAGGATGCGCACAAAATCGGCGGGCAGCGAGGGATTCAGCTCCGCGGCCGGCTTGGGGTCGCGGTTCAGGATGGCGTCGAAGATGACCGCCGAGGTGTCTCCCTGGAAGGGGAGTGTTCCGGTAGCCATCTGGTAGAGCACCGTGCCGGCGGAAAAGAGGTCCGTACGGGCGTCCACGAGTTGCCCGCGGGCTTGCTCCGGCGACATGTAGGAGACCGTGCCGACGGCCGCGCCCGGCGAAGTGACTTCGTTGCTGGAAACCAGGGTCTCCCCCTGCGCAGCCGAAGCTCCTTGCGCGACCTCGCCCCGGCTCATCTTGGCCAGGCCAAAGTCCAGAATCTTCACCTGCCCGCGCTCGGTGAGAAAGAGATTCGCCAGCTTGATGTCCCGGTGCACGATGCCCTTGGCGTGGGCCGATTCGAGGGCGTCGGCGATCTGAATGGCCAGCGGCAGCAGCTTCTCCATTTCCATGGGCTGCCGGCTCATCTTCTGCGCCAGGGTTTCCCCCTCTAGCAGCTCCATGACGATGAAGTGCCGGCGTTCGTGCTGCTCAATCGCGTGGATGGTGCAGATGTTGGGGTGATTGAGGGAGGAAGCGGCGCGCGCCTCGCGCTGGAAGCGCTCAAGCAACTGGCTGTCCTTGGCCATTTCAGGAGGAAGAAACTTCAGGGCCACGCGGCGGCCGAGCTGGGAGTCCTGGGCTTCGTACACCACACCCATGCCGCCTGCGCCCAGTTTGCGGAGAATCTTGTAATGCAGGAGGGACTGGCCGACGAGGGGATCCTGGTTCATATTAGCCGGTTGATAGTATGGGGCGGTGGGGGGCGCCGTCAAGGAGACGGGCGGGGCCCTTCCGACTTTTCTCAGAATGCAACTTCATCCCGAACAAGTCAGTTGTCACTCCTACTTATTTTGCTTTCGCCTCGTCCAAGATGATGTGCTCCTCGGAGACAAAGTAAGCGACCTTCTTGCGGTCTATAAAATTCTCTTCGTCTTCAGCGGAGGCTTTCCATTCGGGCGTTTGACGAGCCGCCAATAAGGCCTCCATGTCGTCAAACCAGAGTTCCGCCATACCGTCGTAATCGGGTTGGTATTTGTCACCGGGGACAGTGACGCGGTGGCTCTGCACCAATCTGCGGAGTCGAGGAATACGGGCACCGATAGGCCCGTGGATATTTGCCCAGTAACGAAAGAATTCCTCATCCGGTAAACCTGCTTTCTTGGTGATGCAGTAAGTAAGTTTGATCATAATCGTCTACCTCCTGCGATGCAGCATACGAGCATGGCCCCATTGTAGGGCCTGAGTTGAAGGGGCTATGTTCCTACAGAAGCTGCGCTAGCCCGCCGAGGATTTCATATGTCCTACAAGAGGGTGATCGGCGCGGCTTCCGTGACAAAGATGGACGCCCTGCTACAATAACTGCGTGATGATCGAGCGCGAAAAACTTGAAGCCGATGTGCTGATTGTGGGCGCAGGGCCGGCAGGCCTGGCCTGCGCGCTGCACTTGGCGCGGCTCATCGAGCGGCACAACCAGTCCGGCGACCCTTCGACCCGCCGCGGCGGGCTCAGGGCAGGCGCTCCTCAACTTTCCGCAGAAAACATTTACGTTCTCGAGAAGGGCCGCGAGGTCGGCGCGCATCAGCTTTCCGGTGCGATCATGGACCCGCGAGGGTTGCGCGAGCTCGTGCCGGACTTCGAGCAGACGGCGCCGCTCGATACCCCGGTCACCGATGATGCCGCGTTCTTTCTCACCCAGCGCGGCGCGTGGAAATTTCCCATCACGCCGCCGCCGCTGCGGAATCACGGCAACTACGTCGTCTCGCTCAGCCGGCTGGTGAAGTGGCTCGGAGGCCTGGTCGAGAAGGCCGGCGTCAACCTGTTCACGCAGTTTGCCGGGGCGCAATTGATTTACGAGGGCGAGGGCATTGCCGGAGTCATCACCGAAGACAAGGGCGTGGACAAGAACGGGCGGCGGAAAGACAACTACACCCCGGGGTATGAACTGCGCGCCAAGGTCACCGTGCTCGCCGAAGGCCCGCGCGGCTCGCTGACGAAAGACTTGGTGAGCAAGCTGAAGCTCGACGGGCTGAACCCGCAGGTCTATGCCATCGGCATCAAAGAGTTGTGGGAAGTGCCGCCAGGACGCATCCAGGCGGGCAATGTCGCGCACACGCTGGGTTGGCCGCTTGATGCGAGTACGTACGGCGGCGGCTGGATCTACGGCATGCGCGAGAACCGCGTCTCTCTGGGGCTGGTCGCCGGCCTCGAGTACCACAATCCGTTGTTTGACCCGCACGAGGCGTTTCAGAGATTCAAAACGCATCCCTTCATCCGGCGGCTGCTCGAGGGCGGGGAGCTCGTTCGCTACGGCGCCAAGACCATCCCCGAGGGCGGCTGGTATTCGATGCCGCGCACTTACGTGGACGGCGGGCTGATCGTCGGCGATTCGGCAAGCTTCCTGAATTCACAGCGGTTGAAGGGCATCCACATGGCCATCAAGAGCGGGATGCTGGCCGCCGAGACGGTCTTCGAGGCGCTGCGCGCGGGCGACACCTCAGCCCGCACCCTCGCTGCCTTTCCGAAAAAAGTGGAAGAGAGCTGGATCAAAAAGGAACTCTGGACCGTGCGGAATTTTCACCAATCATTCCAGCACGGTCTCTGGGCGGGGCTGTTCCATGCCGCCGTCCAATTTGTCACCGGCGGGCGCGGTTTGGTGGACCCGATGCGCGTGCGCCCAGGGCACGAGGCGTATCACAAGCTCGATGGCGCCGGGGCCTCAGGGGAGCGCTTCAATGGCGATGGCGTGCTGACTTTCGATCGGCTCACCGACGTTTATCACTCCGGCACGCGGCACGAGGAAGACCAGCCGTGCCACCTGGTGGTGACGGAGCCCGATGTCTGCACGGGTCGCTGCGCACGCGAGTACGGCAACCCCTGCCAGTATTTCTGCCCTGCCGCAGTTTACGAGATGGTTCACGAAAAGGGTGAACTACGCCTCAAGATCAACGCCGCAAACTGCGTTCACTGCAAGACCTGCGACATTGCTGACCCCTACCAGATCATCAACTGGGTTGTGCCGGAGGGCGGCGGGGGGCCCAACTACGAAGGCATGTAAGAGAGTCTTTTCGGGCGCTCCACCGGCCACGGGTCGCGGGGCAAACGGCTGTGGAAAAGGCGCTCGCTTCGCGAGCTTGGAAATCACAAAACGATTTCCACTTTCCCACAGCCGCGACGACGGCGCGCCTTCACCTTCGGTTACATTACAAATGGCGCGACGATGTGCCCCAGAGTTACATTCTCAAATGGCTTGACGCGACGCGCGCCTGGCGCACCCAGACTACGCCGAAAGGCTTCCTTATTGCTCTGACGTTGGCAGACCATACTGGTGACGGCGCCGCTGGTCGAGTTGACGTTGGCCCGCAGCCGGGGGGAGAGCCGGCTCGCTCGGCAGAGGCCCGAGCTCGCTCGAGCGAGAGATTTTCACCGCGTTTGCCAGCGGCGCAATTAATTATTGTCAGGGAAAAGCTGCGGCGCTGGGAGCGGGCTGGGTAGCCCGCGATGGTCAACGCGCTACCGGGTCCAGAACCACCAGGGGAACAGGGTCGCTGGTGGCCACCGATAGTAGCCAGGCCAAAGGCCTGGGTCTCGCGGTCGAACTCGCCCCAAGTGAGGCCGGGGTCGGCGCGGGCAGTGCGGCGCACTGGATCGACGCGCACGCTCTTCATCCGAGACAGGTCAATCATCAGGCCATCGTCGCAAACGGCATTGCCCGCGATGTTGTGGCCACCACCTCGCACCGATACCGGCAGGTCATGCTCCCGCACAAAGTTCACACACTGGGCGACATCAGCCGCGCCGACGCACCGCGCTATCAGCGCCGGCCGCCTATCAATCATCCCATTCCAGACCCTTCGTGCGGCGTCATAACCCCCATCGCCAGCACGAAGCAACTCCCCTCGCAGTTGCTTCTTGAGTTCCTGAATAGCAGCTTCACTCACCATAACTGTCTCCTTTGCCCAGTTACCGAGCTTATAAGGAAACAGGAAAAAAGGACCGAGTCCAGCTGTCAGCCCGCCAGCCCTCAGTTGAGAGGAGAATCGCTTCTTGGCGAGGCATGTTAGCGAACTATACGAAATCCCGGAGCCTTCGACAAGCAATTCATGCTGCGGCCTTAGCTGCTAGCAGGGAATCCCCAAGGATGTCCAAGCTGCAGGCCGGAAATCCTGATACAGGGCCTGCGGGGCTCTGCCTTCTCCGCTAAGTCAAAACCACAGGCTTGCGGCAGTTTATTCATCTAATCCGTTAGAACACGCGCTTGATACAATGCTGCGATTCCTCTCCTGGGAGGGGGAATACGTCGATGTCGCGCCCGCGCGCCCCCTGGTGGATGTACGTGTTGGCTGCATCTTTCCTCGCCTACTTTGCCTTGCTTTTTTACTCCTACTGTTGGGGGCCTGAGTTACTCGGATTCTTGCACTCTCCAGGCAAAAACTTCGTCGTACTAAAAGGAGTCTGGCCCAACTCACCAGGGCAGCGGGCCGGGCTACAAAGCGGTGATCGCCTCGTGGCGATAGATGGCCGCAGAGTTCGCAATTGGTTCGATGTGTGGGGGCTGGGGGCCAACTTCCAAGCTGATCGCCCGGTGCAACTGGAAATCGAGCGGGACGGCCAGCGACGGGAGATGGAAGTGACGTTACACCCACACTGGTGGAGCCTGCGAGAAAGGCCTGAGGAAGGCATTTTTCTGTCGTTGTTCTGGGGAGCGAAACTGGTCACATTGATTCTCGCGCTCGTCATCGGCTTCAGCCGACCTCGTGACCTCGTTGCTCGGCTGGGTGCTTGGTTTCTGGCTGCTGTGGCCTGCACTTTTCCCGGCGTGCCTTACGGCATGGCTGCGACCTGGCGCAGCCTGCCCGCCGCGCTGGGCCTGCTGATCTGGGCGGGTTTGATTGGCTACATGGCCCTCGGACCACTCCTTTTCAGCTTCTTTGCTGTTTTTCCGCGCAAGTTGTTCCGCGCGCGTTGGCCTTGGGTATTTGTGTGGGCACCGCCTGTGTTGCTGTCGCCTTGGCTGGTTTCCTTCTTCTATCGCATTGTTTACCAGCCCGAGCGCGTGGTTGGCAACCCCGCCTGGCTCTTTCCCGCGTTTATTGCAGTCGGCCCTGCCTACATCGTTGCAGCGCTGGTGGCTCTAGTGCTCAACTACCAGCGATTGCAGGACGTTAATGAACGTCGGCGCGTCCGCGTGCTGGCACTGGGCTCGGGGGCGGCGTGGCTCGCTCCCTTGCTGTATTATCTGGCCGGGCAGTTTCCGCCCCTTATCCCTGTTTTCTTTTCCTTGCCTGGCCGGATCCCCGGGGCTGTTCTTCTGCTGGGCTTCCCACTTTCCTTTGCCTATGCAATTCTGCGGCACCGGGTCTTTGACATTCGGGTAATGATTCGCCAGGGGTTGCAGTATGCCCTGGCGCGGCGTGTGCTGTTCTCTCTGGTGCCGGTGTTGGCTGCCATCTTGCTCCTCGACTTATTGTCGCACGGTAGCGAGCCTTTGGTTGAAATCCTCCGGGCCCGTGGCTGGATTTACGCGGTGCTCGGTGGATTGGCGGTAGTGGCTCAAACTCAGCGGCAGCGGTGGCTGGACGCGCTGGATCGGCGCTTTTTCCGCGAACGCTACGCGGCCCAGCGCCTATTGCGCGAAGTCGTGGGGGAAATTCGTCAAGCGGGCAGCCTCGAGCGTGTGGCCCCACGCGTGGTGGCGCACATCGAGGCAGCGCTACATCCGGAATTTGTCGCCCTGTTGGTGTGTGAGCCGCGCGAGCCAAGATATCGGACTCTGGCCGGGGCCCCCACTGGCCAAGCCCCGCCCGAAGTGCCGGCGGACAGCAAGCTGCTGGCGATGGTGCGTCTGCTGGGGAAGCCCCTAGAGGTGCCACTGACGGAACCGGGCTGGCTCCAGCAGCAACTGCCGCAGGAAGAAACCGACTTCCTGCGCCGCGCACGCATAGATTTGTTGGTGCCCATTGCCACTGCAGCCGAGCGCACCGAGGCTTTGCTGGTCCTGGGCCCGAAGAGGTCGGAGGAACCGTACACCCGCGAGGATCAGGATTTGCTTGTAGCGATTGCCACCAGCTTGGCACTGCTGCTCGAAAAGCCCGCGCCGTCGCCAGAACGATTGAGCAATGCTTTTGAGGAGTGCCCACGCTGCGGCACCTGCTATGACACAGGTACGGGCCACTGCGCCCAGGAGGGCGCGTCTTTGAGCTTGATTCCCGTGCCTCGTGTCCTGGCCGGGCGCTATCGGTTGCAGCGCCGTTTGGGACGGGGCGGCATGGGCACGGTCTATGCCGCAACGGACACGGCCCTGGAGCGGCGTGTGGCGGTCAAGCTGATCCGTGAGGATCTAGTGGCCAGCGCGGATGCGGCTGAGCGCTTCCGCCGGGAGGCGCGGACAGCGGCCAGCTTTGCCCATCCCAATGTGGTTACTGTGCATGATTTCGGTCTGGTGGCCGAGACCCGTGCTTTCCACGTGATGGAGTTGCTGGAGGGCTTGACCTTGCGGGAAGAGCTGCAAGCCCACAGGCGATTGACTGCCGCGCGGACGCTGGAAATTCTCCGCGGGGTTTCGGCGGCGGTCGAGGCGGCCCACCGGCGACAGTTGGTCCACCGGGACCTGAAACCGGAAAATATCTTTCTAGTCCGTGCCGACGCTGCGGAGGTCACGAAGGTGCTCGATTTTGGCCTGGCCAAGTTTCTCCTCACCTCCAACGAGTGCACCGTGGACACCCGCAGCGGCTTGCTCGTGGGCACGCTGCACTACATGGCGCCGGAGCAGTTGCGCGGCGAAGCCGCAGATGCGTCCTGGGATTTGTGGGCACTAGCCGTAATAGCCTATGAGATGTTGACCGGGGCACGGCCGTTTGCCGGGGCCACCATGACCGAGTGGCAGGCTGCAGTGCTGGCTGGGCGCTTGACCCCTGTTGCCGATCATCTGCCGGGCGCACCAATGCGTTGGCACGAACTATTCGAGCGGGTCTTGGCACTGGAGCCTGCCCGGCGGCCAAACTCCGCTTCTATGTTCTTTTCTGAACTGGAGCGAGCACTGGCCTAGTACTCGAACAGGGGAAGACCTCGGCACGTCCCATTCCCGAATGGCGATTTTCCAGTCATTCGCCGCGAGCCCATGCGCACACAGAACCACAGCCACAACAACAAAAAGCCCTCTTTCAACACGGGAGTATGCTCCGCGATAGATCCTTTCTGCGAAGGGAGGCAAACTGCTTCTTTGGGGGATCACCATCAAGGAAGGTGATCCGCTGCGGCTGTCAGGTGCGAGACACTAGGCTAGCTAGTGCCTCTCAGAATCTGGATGACTGTGGCGCCACTTCCAGTAATCGTCTTTGTCCTTGCGGCTCAGCCTGGAAAACCCGCGATACTGTTTGTGCCTTTCCGTTAGCCAGCCCCGATAAGCGTGGTCTTCACGGTCGTCCCAGTCATGCCAGTCCTTGTGGGCACGATCGTAATAACGCTTGTGTTGTTCATTCTTGTCTCGATGTCTTTCTTCTTGCTGTCTATCTTCTGGACGTTGGGCGTCGGCCCGAATTGCCACTGGTGCGACAAGGGCGGCACTCAGGAAAAATGAACTAATACAACGATGCATACGGTGCATGTGGTCCCCCTCCTCAGACGGAAATCGCCATATTGGAATCTGGGCGGTTGCCAGTGTACCCCTGGTAGCCTCGTTTTTGAAGCGTTCCAGACCAACTTCCCGTCCCGTTGGCGTCCGAAGATCCGGGCGCAAGAACTCGGGATGGACAACACCCTTTTCCAGAGCTTGGTCGAAGAACTGATGTAGCTTCTTCGTGCGGCGAATCGTTGCAAGCAGGGGGCGCCGTTCGCTCCACTTCCACCACTTCACCCCAGCCGACCAGCGACAGGAGGATCACTCCTCCCCAAAGAAAAGCACCGATATAGGCGATCATTCTTTCCTTGCTCTTTGAAATGCTTCCAGCTCGGGAGCGTTGCTATCCGCAGCCGACGCCAGCGCAAGGCCCGCGCGAGGTCAGCCGGCGGAAGAAGTTCTTGATTCGCGCGGTGAGAGTCACTTCTTTCTTGGCCGGCCGATCGTCGGCCGCGGGCGGAGTCGAAACGGGAGGGGGCTGCGCCTGAGCGGTCGTCACAGCGGGCGGCGGCTCCGGGGGAGCTTCGACGCGGCCGTGGAAGACGATGGCCCGGTGAACGCGGACGCGGCGCACCAGTGGGATCATTTCGGGGCTGGGCTCCGGCGGCGGCACGGGCTTAGACGCGTCAAACATCAGCGGAGGCATCAGCACCTTGTAGATGGGCTCTTCGACCACGGGAGGCTTCGGATCGTTCGGGGTTTCGATCTTTTCATTCTTCGCCGGCGGCTTGATGGGCTGAGTGAGCTTCGCCGGAGCGAGCACACTCAGCTCCGGCGGTGTGGGCCCTTCGGGCGGACGGGCGCGGGCCGCCAGGACTTCGCACCGGCAGCCTCCGGAAGTCCCGCGGAGAGTTTCCAATTGGCCGCCGGCCAGCGCGATTTCGCCCCCCTGCGGCACCAGCAGCGTCTGGCCGGTGAGCTGGAGCTCGATGCGCACGGCCCCGCGCTCGGCCAGCGCGCACATTGCGCCCGAGGCTTCGAGTCCCACGGTGGCGTCGCGCGGCGTATCTCCGATGGCCATCGGCGTGGCGACCACCTGCGGTGTGTAGATGGCGAGCGGCACACCGCGCCCAAGCCGCGCGTGCAAGCGGCCGTAGTCGAGCGCCAGCGTGATGGCGCCGCCCGACTTCAGCAGCGAGAAGTGTGCCGGAGCGCACACGCTGATCTCTCCGCCCTCGACGAGCACGAGCCGCGCCTCGCCCGAGCGCAGGGCCACCTCGCTGCCGCTCGCCAGCACGGTGGTGCTGCGGCCATTTTCTCCCTGCACGTTCGTGGCGCCCTTGACGGCGATGGCGTCGCCTTCGATGTAGCCCACGGTTTCGGGCGCGGCCTGAGCCCGCAGCAGCAGCGGTGCGAGCAAGAGCAGCGGGAGCAGCGCCGCAATCGAGCGCGGCCGGGGAGAGGCACGGACGCGGGCACGAACCGGTTGTGTGGGCGGATGTGGCGGAGCGGAGGCCATCGTTCGCTTGCCGGCGGTTCGCCTATACTATACGCCGATGACGGACCTGGCGAAATCCACCGTGGAGCGAGAAGAGCAACGCCTGGGTGCCCACTACGACACACGCCTGCCACAGCTGACCCGCTGGCAGCGCATGCAGATCCCGGTGATCGCCTGGGCGGGCTACTGGCTGGTGCGCTCGCTGGGCCCGACGCTGCGCTTCGAGGTGCTGGGCTGGCAGCACGCCGAGCGCATTCATACCGCGGGCCAGCGCATCATCTGGCCGTTCTGGCACCGCTCGATTTTTCCCATCCTGTGGTGGGCGCGCCACCGCGGAATCGTGGTGATGAACACGACGCACTTCGACGGCCAGTGGACCCGGCGCGTGATCGAGCGGCTGGGCTACGGCACCGCGCAGGGCAGCTCGACGCGCGGCGGCCTGCGCGGGCTGGCGGTGATGGCGCAGCGGCTCGAGCAGGGACTCGACGTCGCGTTCACCATCGACGGCCCGCGCGGCCCGCGCTACGTTGCCAAGCCCGGCCCGGTGCTACTGGCGCGCCGCACCGGCTGCCCCATCCAGGTCTTCCACGTGGGCCTCGCGCGCGCGCGTACGTTCCAGAAGAGCTGGGACCTGTTTCAGATCCCCTACCCTTTTTCGCGCGCCGTGATTGTCTTTGCCGCGCCGATTTACGTCCCCCCAAACGCCGACCGCGAACTGATGGAGTGCAAGCACGCGGAAATGCAGACAGCGCTCGAGCGCGTCCGCGACATCGCTGAATCCTGGTTCGCGCTTTCGCCCCAGGAGCGAGAGCGGTACCGCGCGGAATACAACGCCTAATCAGGAAAAACGCGAAATTCGAAACTTGAAAATCGAAATTCGAGAAGAGGGCCCCCTGAACGGAGCTGGGCGTGTCGGGTCGAAGTTCGCGCTGCGAGTCTTTACGTTTCGCCCAGCGTGACGCGCACATCCATCTTTTGTCGCCCGCGGTAAACGGTGACCGTGATGGCGTCGCCGGGGCGCTTGCGGTTCAGGAAGACGTTCAAATCAAGTTGGCTGGCCACCTTCTGACCGTTGACCCCCACGATGACGTCGCCGCCGATCAGGATTCTGCGCATGCCGGCCAGCGCGATGCGACTGCCGCCGCGCAAGCCGGCGCGTTCGGCCGGGCCGCCCGGCGTGGCGCGCTCGATCAGCAAGCCCTGCTGAACGGGCAGGTCGAGTGCCTCGACCAGGCCCGGCCACAGCGGGCGGCCCTCGACGCCGAGAAAGGCCCGGTGGACGCGCCCGGTGTTGATCAGATCCTGCGAAATCAGCTTGGCGGTGTTGATGGGGATGGCGAAACCGATCCCGGCGGTGGTTCCCGTGGGAGTGAAGATCGCCGTGTTGATGCCGATCACCTCGCCGCGCGAGTTGAGCAGCGGCCCGCCGGAGTTCCCGCGGTTGATGGCCGCATCGGTCTGGATGGCCTCATCGATGAAGGTTTGCGGGCTGGTCTGCACGGTGCGGCCGAGTGCGCTGACCACGCCGGTGGTGAGCGTGCTCTGGAAGCCGAAGGGATTGCCGATGGCGAGCACGTGCTGGCCCACCTGGAGCGCGCCCGAATCGCCCAACGTGAGCGCTGAGATCTTGCGGCCGCGCGGGTCAATCTTGATCAGGGCAACATCGTTGCGCTGGTCGGCGCCGATGAATTTCGCCGTGTAGCGCGATTGATCGCCCAGGATCACTTCGATCGTCTGCGCCTCCTGGACGACGTGGAAGTTCGTGAGAATGTGGCCGCGTGGGTCAATCAGAAAACCGGAGGCCGCGCCTTCAACCGGCACCGGGTTCAGGAAAAAGTCGTACTCCACCATGCGGGTGACGATGTTGGCCACGGCGGGCGCGGCCTGCCGATAGACGCGCACATTGATGGCCTCTTCGTCGGTCAGGCCGATCGTGGAGCTGGACGAGACGGGGAGCGCCTCGACGCTTGGCGCCTGGCGCGGGCCCCAGCGTGCGCCGGCCCAGTAGGCCAGCAGCCCGACCAGCGCTCCCAAAGCAACAAGTCGAATGATCTCTCGAAGGTTCTTCGGGTATGTCATGGCGGTACCTTCATGCAGCGGCAAGTTGTTTGAGTTCGGCGACGAGGGTTTCCGCCAGTCGCCGGGTCTGCTCGAGCGAGCCCGAGCAATCAATCTCGTAGTCGGCCAGGCGGCGCTTTTCGTCGAGCGGCATCTGTGCGGCGATGCGGCGCTCGGCCTGCTCGCGCGTCATCCCGCGGCCCGCGCGGGGATCCACCAGGCGTTCGATTTGCTGCTCGAGTGTGCACCAAACCACCGCCAAACGGTTGAGCCGCTTGTGATAGCCTGACTCAATCAGCAGCGCCGCTTCGACCACCGCCACCGCCTGCGGCTGCGTGCGCGCGAGCTCGGCCAGCTCGCGGTCGAGCGCCTCGACCACGCGCGGGTGGACGATGCGGTTCAGCATCTCGAGCTGGGCGCGGTCGGCGAAGACAATCGCCGCCAGCCGGGCACGGTCAATGCGCCCGTCGGCCGCCCGGACCTGCCGGCCAAACTCGTTGACCACTTCTTCGTAGGCGGGCTGGCCCGGTTCGATCAGGCGGTGGGCCAGGGGATCGGCTTCGAGCACCACGCAGCCGAGCTCGCGCATCATTGCTGCGACGGTGCTCTTGCCGCAGGCAATTCCGCCGGTCAGGCCAACGTGGAGCATCAGGGCCGGACCGCTTTCTCAACCGCCGTCGGGGCTGCGGGCTGCACGACGTCGGGCAGCCTTCTCCAGCGCGCAGCCTTCACCGTGTTGCTCATCAGCATGGCGATGGTGAGCGGCCCCACCCCGCCGGGCACCGGGGTGATCGCTCCGGCGACGCGGGCGACGTCCGGATGGACGTCGCCCACGAGCGCCGTGCCCTTCGCGCGGAACTCCGCGAGGCGCTCGGGGAAGTTGGCGAACAGGCGTTCGGCTTCGCCCGCATTGGTGACGCGGTTGATGCCAACGTCAATCACCGTGGCGCCGGGGCGAATCCAGTCCGGCGCGACCATGGCCGCGCGCCCCATCGCTGCGATGACGATGTCGCCGCGGCGCGCGACTGCCGGCAGCTCGCGCGTCTTCGAATGGCAGATGGTGACCGTGGCGTTGGCTTGCATCAGCAGCAAGGCCATGGGCTTGCCCACAATGTCGCTGCGGCCCAGCACCACGGCACTGGCGCCTTCGATGGGGATCCCGCTGCGGCGCAGAATTTCCATCACGCCGGCCGGCGTGCAGGCCACCAGTCCCGGGCGGCCCGTGATCAGCCGGCCCAGGCTCGACGGGTGAAAGCCGTCCACGTCTTTGGCCGGGTCCGCCGCCTCGAGCACTTTCTTCGCGTCCACCTGCGGCGGCAGCGGCATCTGCACCAGGATGCCGTCCACCTCATCGCGGCCGTTCAGCTCTTCCACCAGTTGAACCAGTTCTTCGGTGGTTACAGCAGCCGGCGGAGTGAACTGCCAGTTTGCCAGGCCCAGCTTCTCGCACGCCGCGATTTTGTTTCTGACGTAGATCTTCGAGGCGGGGTTCTCGCCCACGAGCATCGCGGCGAGGCCGGGTCGAATGTCGTGGCGGCGCAACTCTTCGATTTCGCCGATGAGTTCGGAGTAAATCTGGTCGCGGATCTGGTTGCCGTTTAGGATTCGTGCGGTCAAAGGGACTCCCGGATGCGACAGAATCGCCGCGAACCGCATTCTAGCATACGCGCTGCAGGCAGTTTGCTCTGCGGGTCGCGCTTTGCGGGGCCTGCCGGCGAGGTCCTGTGCGATCTGTTCGTGTATAATGGAAATCAGCGAGCTTTTTGCCTTCAAAAATGACGGCCAACCGCTCGCACTGGAGCACGGTTACCCGGTGCGCCTGGTGGTGCCGCATCTATACGTGTGGAAGAGCGTAAAAGTGGGTGCGAGGCATCGAGCTGATGGCCGCCGATGAGCCCGGCTTCTGGGAGCGGAACGGCTATCACATCTACGGCGATCCGTGGAAAGAGCAGCGGTTCGATACGGACTAGGAGAGTCGAAGAATCCAAGAGTTGAACAGTCGAAAAGACCAGAAAAAAGCGCCCCAGAAGCTGCAGCCGCCGGGGCGCTCGCTCTCTCCCAGTTTCCAGCCTACAACCCCTAGTAAATGTCGTACTGCTCCCAGTGCAGCGTGGGGTCGGACTGGATGATGATGTTCTTGCGCGTGGCCTGCTCGAGTTCTTCGATCAGCGCTGATTCGCGCGTTTTGAGCGCCTTGGCGATTTCCGGGTGTACGCGCAGCGTCAAACTCTGCGAATCGAGCTCCCCGGACATCTTCCTTGCCTCGGCCTGGATTTCGTAGCAAATCGTGGGAATGGACTTCACCATGCCCGAGCCGGAGCAATAGGGGCAGGGCTGGCAGAGCACGCGCTCGAGCGACTGCTTGGTGCGCTTGCGGGTGATGGCCACCAGTCCGAATTCGTTAAACGAGAGCACTTTGGAGGGCGCGCGGTCGCTGCGCAGCGCTTGCTCGAGCGCGGCCATCACCTTGTCGCGGTTGCGCCGCTCCTCCATGTCAATGAAGTCCGCCACGATGATGCCGCCCAAGTCGCGCAGGCGGATCTGGCGCACGACTTCCTTCACCGCTTCGAGGTTGGTTTTCACGATGGTGTCCTCGAGCCGCGTCGAGCCGCGACCCACGTATTTGCCCGTGTTGACGTCAATGGCCACAAGCGCCTCGGTGTGGTTGATGACGATGTAGCCGCCCGACTTCAGCCACACCTTCGGCCGCAGCGCCTTATCGAGCTCCTGCTGGATGCCGAACTCCTCGAAGATCGGGGTTTCCTTGGTGTAGAGCTTCACGCGGTTGACCAGCTTGGACTGGAAGCGGCCGACAAAGTCCGCCACCTTGCTGAACTCTTCCTCGTTGTCCACCCAGATGGCGGCGTAGTCGTGGCTGAGGTAGTCGCGCAGGATGCGCTCGACCAGGTTGAGGTCGCGGTGCAGCAGTGTTGGCGCCTTGCGCTGTTCGGCGCGCGCGCGAATCTCATCCCAGGTGCGGCCGAGGAACTCGACGTCGCTGCGGATTTCCTCATCGCTGGCGCCTTCAGCGGCCGTGCGCACGATGAACCCGCCGGGAAAAGAGCCCTTCGATTCGGCCACCCGGCGGCGCAGCCGCCCGCGCTCCTCGGCCGAGTTGATCTTGCGCGACACGCCGATGTGCTCCACCGTCGGCATGTACACCAGGTAGCGGCCCGGCAGCGCGACGTGGCTGGTGATCCTGGCTCCCTTCTTGCCCAGCGGCTCTTTGGCAATCTGGACGATGATTTCCTGGTTGGCCTTGAGCATTTCGGAGATCAGGTGCGGGCGGCCCTGCGCCGCATGACGGGGATGCCGGGCCAAGCGCCCGCCGTAGGGACGCCCCCCGCGGCGCATCGGACGCTGGAAACGCGCCCGCGACGCATCCTCAATGCGCGCGGTGAATGGTTGCGGCCCGGAAGGTGTCGGAGGTTCCGCCGGCTCGGGCCGACTCGCTTCTTCGCCGGCCTCTGCCGGCGCCGGCTCCCCGGCAACTTCACTCGCTGCTTCGACGGGTTCTGGTTCGCCGGTGGGCTCGAGCGTTTCATACGCTTCCGCGGAAACCTCCGCCGGCGCGGCTCCTTCCTCTTCTTCTTCGCCGAGTTCGCGTTCCTCCGCTTCCGCCTGCGCCTCCTCGTGCTTGGCTTCAGCAAGCTGTTCAGCGAGCGCGGTCACCTCGTCTTCGCTGAGTTCGGCCTCATGACGCGCGGCGGGGAAGTCTTCCGCCGGCTCAGGCGCAGCCGCCTCGGAGCTTGCGCTCGCTTCCGCGTCTTCAGCGGCAGAGCCTTCGGCGATCGGCGGCGCAGGGATCGCGCCGAACAAATCTTCTGCCGGCTGATGTCCCGCCTCCTCGGCGCCGGGCGCCGCTTCAGCGGGCGGTTCGGGAGCGGGGGCATACAACGATTCGGGCAGTGCCGGGGCCAGCTCTTCGCGGAGGGGTTCCGCGACAGGCGGCGCGAGCGGCGGTTGCGCCGGGCCCGCTTCGGCCGGGAGCTGCGCAGACGCCTCCGGTGCCGCGGCCGCGCCTGGGACAGCCGGGATGCGGTCCTTGTATTTGGCCAGCGATTCGCCCGGCAGCAGCACGGGCTCCTCTTCAGCCGGTGGCACGTGCGGTCGAGGCTCGTACGGCCGAGGTTCATACGGCCGCGGCGGAGCGTACTTCGAAGGAGGAAGCTCGCGACCCTGGCCGCGATTGCTGCGGCCACGACCCCGCCAGCGTCCGCGCTGGCCCCGTCCGCGTGTGTCGCCATAGCCACCTGGCTCGCGGTCGCGCCGCTCGTAGGGCGGCGCGCTCGGCTGCGGCGGAGTCGCCGAGGGTACGGGCGCTTCGGTTGGGGCACTTCCGCCCGGTTGGCTGGCTTCCAAGGCAGCCAGGGCTGAGTCCGGCGGCTCGTGCGCGGACGGATCTCCCGCGGCAGCCGGAGTAAACACTTGGCCGCCCTGCTGCTCCATCTTCTCGACTTTGCCCTCGACGGCGGTGACGATGTGGTCGTAGTCCTCGAGGTTTTCCAGGAAGTCGCTGACGTAGAGGAACGCGTCGCTATCGAGGCCAATATCCACAAAGGCCGACTGCATGCCGGGCAGCACGCGCGTGACTCGACCTTTATAGATGCTTCCGACTAGGGCAAATTCTTTTTCCCGCTCGATGTAGATTTCGCAGAGTTGACCATCTTCCAGAAGAGCGACCCGCGTTTCGTGGGGGGTCGCCGAAATAACGATCTCTTTCGACATGAAAACTCCTCGGAGTGCATCGCGGCGTGCCGACGGAGGGCTTCAGGGCACGCCTGTCCCGGCGACAGCCAACCAGCCGGGGCGGATCGGATCGCAAGGCTCATTCCATCGTTCACGCGATGCTGACCTCTCAACTTTTTTCTTCCCGTCGGGCCCGCTTCCGATTGCGCGGAACCTCGCAAGTCGGGAAGAGAATCTCTCCGGGCTCAGTTGACGAAGCGCCGGATGCGCACGTTCATCACCAGGCCCAACGCTAAATAGACAAACAAGGTGGCTGACCCGCCGTAGCTCATCAGCGGCAGCGGGATGCCGGTGACCGGCATGTACCCGATCACCATGGCCACATTGACCAGCACGTGAAACCCCAGGACTGCTGCCACGCCCATCACCAGGTACATCCCGGCGCGGTCATTTGCCCTCTGAGCGTTCTGCACCAGGCGCAGCAGCAAAGCCATGTAGAGTACCAGGGTCGCGAAGACCCCGGCAAAACCTAACTCCTCCGCCAGCGCTGCGAGGATGAAGTCAGAATACCGCACCGGCACGAAGCCCAGTTGGTTTTGACTGCCGTTGCCGAGTCCCTTTCCCCAGAACCCGCCCGAGCCGACGGCGATCTTCGATTGCAAGATCTGATAGCCGGCGCCTCTAGGGTCCTCTTCGGGGCGGAGAAAAGTTGTGACCCGTTCCTTCTGGTACGGCTTCAGGAAGTGCCAGCCGACCGGCAGCATCATCACACCGAGCACAATCACCGCCGCGGCGTGCTTCCAGTAGATGCCCCCAAGAAATGCTCCCACGATCACCAGGGGCACCAGAACCATTGCGGTGCCCAGGTCCGGCTGGAGCAAGATCAATCCCAGCGGCAGCCCCGTGAGAACTCCGGCTTTAACCAGATCCCCGAGGGTGAGCTGGTCGGTGCGCACTTCGCTCAGAAAGCGCGCCATCACGATAATTATAATCAACTTTACCAGCTCCGACACCTGGAAAAAGGCACCCAGAAGCGGGATCCAGCGCTTGGCGCCAAAGCGCGCGTGGCCGACCGCGAGCACAGCCACCAGGGCCCCCACGCCGACCAGGTAGAGCAGGGGTGCCTGATCGAGGATGGCGTGATAATCGATCCGCGAGACCACCAGCATACAGACCAGGCCGAGAACGATCCAGCACATCTGGCGCCAGTGCATGCCCGCCAGGTTGCTCCCGTGTGTGGCGGAGCGAATCTCCAGCAGGCCCAGGCCGCAAATGGCGAAGGTGATGGCCAGCAGCCACCAATCGAAGTCGCGGACACGCGCGGATGCTTTCATGCCTAGTGTGGTTTCGACTGTTCGGGGCGAGCGGGCGGTTCGCTGGTGGGCTGCGATTCGGCCAGCAGAGGCTCGTCTCCAAATTCGTAGTGCTTGTATTCGACCGTGTATTGCAGCTGGTTGCGCTTGGCCTTCTTGTCGTAATAGGCCTTGATGATGTCGCGCGCGATCGGCGCGGCCACTGAAGCGCCGTGCTCGCCACCCTCCACCAGCACAGAGACGACGATCTCCGGGTTCCGCCGCGGAGCGTAGCCGACAAACCAGGCGTTGTCGCTGAAGCGCCGCTGCCGCCCGGCGCGCTTGAGTCCTTCGGCGCTGATCACCTGCGCGCTGCCGGTTTTCCCGCAGAGCTCGATCCCTTCGAGGTGCACGCCGGCGGCCGTACCGCCCTCATTCACCACGCCGAACATGGCCTGGGTGACTTTTTCAGTCGTGTCTTCGGAGAGCGGGAAGCGCTCCCCCGGGACGGACTGCGAGCTCATCAGCAGGTGCGGCTGCTTGAAGATCCCGCCCAGGGCGATCCCGCCGATGGTGTGCGCGAGCTGCAGCGGCGTAGCCACGACTGCGCCTTGCCCGATGGCCACTGAAATCGTTTCGCCGGGATACCACTTCTGGTGGAAGACGCGCTGCTTCCACTCTTCCGACGGCATGAGGCCGGCCTCTTCGCTCGGCAGATCAATGCCTGTCTTGCGTCCCAGGCCGAGCTGCGAGGCGTAGTAAGCGATGCGATCAATCCCCAGCCGCTTGCCGACGTTGTAGAAAAAGACGTCGCAAGAATGCACCACGGCTTGGTGCAGGCTCACCACCCCGTGGCCATGCTTTTGCCAGCAGTGGAACATTCGGCCGTAGAAGTCGGTGGTGCCGGTGCAGAGCACGGAGAAATTCTCCGGGATGGCCTTGGACTCCAGCATCGCCGTGGCCATGATCACCTTGAAGACCGATCCCGGCGCAAGCTGAGCCTGGATCGCGCGATCGAGCAGCGGCCGGTCGGGGTCTTCGTTCAGCCGCTTCCACTCCTCGCGCGGCACGCGCACGGCAAACAAATTAGGATCAGGCGCAGGGCGGCTGGCCAGCGCGAGCACTTCGCCGGTGCGCGGGTCGAGCGCCACCACGGCGCCTTTGCGCCCGGCGAGGGCCTGTTCGGCCACCACCTGCAAGTCGTAGTCAATCGTCAACTGAATCTGCTGGCCCAGGATGGCTTCCTTTTGTTCGAGGCGGCCCACTTCCCTGCCCACGCTGTTCACGATCACGCGACGCAGGCCGTCGGTGCCCGACAGGACGTCGTTATACTGCCGCTCGAGGCCCGTTTTGCCGACGAGGTCGCCGGGGCGGTAGCGCCCGTTGCTGCTCTCCACCTGCTGCGCGCTGACTTCGCCGACATAACCGCTGGCATGCGCCATGAAGCCGTCGGGCAGGTAGCGGCGCCGGTACACCATCAGCATTTCGAGCAGCGGGATATCGGCGCGATGCGACTCGATGAAAGCGATATCGGCCTGGGTCGCTTCCGGCTTGATCACGATGGGCTGGAACTTCGGCAAATCCTGCGCGGCTTCCAGTTGTTGCTGCAAGTCGTCGAGCGGGACGCCCAATCCCTCGGCGATCTGCGGGAGGCTGCGTTCCACCTGCTTCGGGTCGTCGCGCAACAGCAGCACGCTGAACGAAGGGTAGTTGTCCACCAGGGGGCGACCCTCGCGGTCGAGCATACGCCCGCGCGGCGCAATGATGGGGATGGCGCGGATACGGTTGCGCTCGGCCAACTGCGTGTAGCGCTCGGAATCGACGACCTGTAGCTTCCAGAAGCCGAGCAGCAGAAGCCCGATCGCTCCGACAATCACGTAGGAGACAATGGCCAGCCGCGTTTGCGGCAGCCTGTGCTCGTCTTCAAACCAGTACGACACTGAACTCCGCGCGAGAAGTCGCAAATGCCGCCCGGACAAATTGGCTCCGGCAGAGCCGGAGCCGGCGGGGACGCGCAAATCGCGCCCAAAGTATCACTTGCACTACTTCGGTGCAAGCTGTCTTGAGGGACAGCCATGCCCAGTCGGACAAGGGTGGCGGCGTTGTTGCGGCGGTCCGCGGCTTCACGCCGCCAACGGCGGGATCAACCCGCCGCTACACGGGCACGGTGGAGTGTGGGAGCTTGCTTGTCCTCAGCAAAGCCGAGCGATGCCGTGGCCCTACAATTCCAAAGGGAACCCTACGAAGGCTTGCGCAAGCGGTCGAGGAGGGGGAACAGGCCAACGGCGAGCACGGCGTTGACGATCGAGGCAACCAACAAGGTCGTGCTCAGGTAGGACTCCGGCTGGTTCAGCAGAAGCCGCTTGGTGACCGCATAGACCGCGTGGTGGAAGTGGAAGAACGCAAACGTCAGCAGGAGGCGGCTGACAGGATGTTCGACGTCAATGCGCGAGCCGATGGACGAGGCCGCAAATCCGACGAACGTTTTGGCGATGCCGTAGAGGCCGATGGGCGAATTTCCCCTGCTGAGGGCGTCCTGTAACAGCCCGATCACCATGCCCAGCAGCAGGCCGCTCGCCGGGTTGCGCCGGCTCAGGCCGAAGTAGAGCGTGACCAGCAAGGGCAGCTCGAGGTAGTCCTGCGCGCGGCGAATGTAGATCGGCAAAAAAGCCTGCAGCACCAGCGCCACGATGGTCACGCCGACGACCGCGCCCGGAAGAAACTTGTGCACCTCGATGTGCTGCTCGGCTGCCGTGCGGATGTCCATGGACGAGTGAGTATCCCACGAGGCCAAGGGCAGGGCAATCCTGAGGCTTCGCGGGCGTCAACTGTGGCAGGATGAACCCGCCGCAACAGTAGCCAGGAGTGAATTTATCGAGGTGTGCCGGAGCTGTGGGGAGGAGCCTTGGCCGCTGCGGAGTGGTCGATCTCTTGCTTCGGCTCGAGTTCCTGCTGCGTGAGCAGGACCAGCACTTCTTCCAGCCGGTCGAGATGCGCGGCGGGCTTGATGCGGATCAGTTTGAACGGATTTCCAGGTTTTACTTCCACCACGGTGCCGACGGGCAGATCTTTGGGGAAGATGCGGTCCTGCCCGGAGGTCAGCACGGTGTCGCCCACGGCCACCGACTGGTCGTTGCTGACGTATTTCATCGCCAGCAGGGGCTCGCCCGTGCCGCCCACGGGACTCTGCGCGCGCGAGCCGGCCAGCAACGCGCCCACGCCGCCTTCCCTATCGTTGAGCAACAGCACCTGTGCGGACTGCGGATAGACCTCGAGGATCTTTCCGACGACGCCCTCGGGCGTGATGACGCCCATATTCTTGCGCACGCCGTCGCTTTCCCCGCGGCTGATGTAGATGGCTCGGCTGGCGGGGTCGGCGCTCGAGCCGATCACGCGCGCAGCCAACATAGGCACGTTGGCGTGGGCTTCGCGGAAGCCGAGAACCGTGGCCAGGCGATCCGCTTCGGCGGCGCGGCTCTCGAGCTGGCTGTTTCGCAACTTCAGGCGATCGAGTTCGGCGCGCAGCTCTTGGTTCTCACGGCTGGCGTGGCGCAAGCCGATGTAGTTCCTCCAGCCGCCCTCCACATGGTCAATGGCCCAGGCGCCCGCGCGCTGGATCGGCGTGATCATGGCCACGGTCCAGACGCGGATCAGCCGCACCTGGCGCTCGCGCTTGATTTGCACCGCCAGCAGGAGCGCCTGCGACAGCACCACGAGGGCCAGCAGAGCCAGCGACCGGTGGCGTGAGGGAATGGCGAGCATGGAAGTCGGCACTCGAAATTCGGGATCAGCCCGGCTGGGCGCAGCGAGCAGCCCCGCTCCGTCTTGAAGCCTGTCGACGCTCGACTGTCAACTGCTCTCTAATCAATCGAGACCAGACGCAGCAGGTGGAAGTCACTGAGCATCTTGCCGGTGCCCAGGACAACCGAAGCCAGCGGGTCGTCCGCAATCGAAACTGGCAGCCCCGTTTCCTCCCGGATGCGCTTATCGAGATTCTTCAGCAGGGCCCCGCCGCCGGTCAGCACGATCCCGCGGTCGCTGATGTCGGCGGAAAGCTCGGGCGGGGTGCGCTCGAGCGCCACGCGGATGGCATTCAGGATGGTTGCCACGCATTCGGAGAGCGCCTCGCGGATTTCGCTGTCGTCAATGGTGACCGTGCGCGGCACACCCTCGATCAGGTTGCGGCCCTTCACTTCCACCGTGAGCGGCTTTTCCAGCGGGTAGGCCGAGCCAACTTCCATTTTGATCTGCTCGGCGGTGCGCTCGCCCACCAGCAGGTTGTACTTGCGCTTCAGGTAGTGCATCACCGCTTCGTCCATTTCGTTGCCGGCCACGCGCACCGAGCGCGAATAGACGATGCCGCTCATGGAGATGACGGCGATGTCGGTGGTTCCGCCGCCGATGTCCACGACCATGTTGCCCGAAGGCTCTTCGATGGGCAGGCCCGCGCCGATGGCCGCGGCCATGGCCTGCTCGACCAGATAGACCTCGCTGGCGCGCGCCCGGTAGGCGGAGTCCTGCACGGCGCGCTTTTCGACCGGAGTGATTTCGCTGGGCACGCCGATGACGATGCGCGGATGCACCAGCACGCGCCGGTTGTGCGCTTTCTGGATGAAGTAGGTGAGCATCTTCTCGGTCACCTTGAAGTCGGCGATCACGCCGTCCTTCATTGGCTTGATGGCCACCACGTTCCCCGGTGTGCGGCCCAGCATCTCTTTGGCTTCCCGGCCGACGGCGACCACTTCTCCGCTGTTCTTGTTGATGGCCACGATGGAGGGCTCGTTGACGACGATGCCCTTGCCCTTGGCGTACACCAGCGTGTTCGCCGTGCCCAGATCAATGGCCAGGTCGGAAGAGAACAGGCTAAAGACCGACCGGAAGCTGTATCCGTTCTTTCTCATCTTGCCCTTCAGTTTCGGGCGTTGCTGAGTCGCTGCCCCGCCGCCGCGCAGGGCCTAGCCCCCACAGCGATCGGCCACCAGGCCTTTCGGCTAAGGAACAACAATCGGCACGCGTTTGATGGCCGTGCCACCCCGCCGGTTTTGACCGCTAATGACAATCGTCTGGCTGCCCCGGGCCAACGGCTCGGTGAAGTGCCGGAAGCGGCCATCCGGCTGGATATTGGCTACGGCCTGTCCGTTGATGATCAACGCGGCTCCGGGCTCGGTGCGGCCAATCACTTCTACCACATTGCCGTGGAGTTGGGTGCCGTCCACTTCGAGAAACATCTCCTGGCCCTTGCCCTGGGCCACCAGGGTGAACTTGTAGCTTTCGCTGGGCTCGCTCGAACGCTTGTGCGCATCCGTGGCGGTTACGTTCCAGAAGTAGTCGCCGGCGTCCAGGCCCGAGACGTCCACCCTGGTGCCTCCGACGCGCCGCTCGGCCAGCACCCGCGTGAACATCGAGGTGTTGCTCACCCGCAACTGATAAGACGCCGCGCCCGGCACGGGTTTCCATTCAAATCGGATGGATGTCTTCCGCGGTTCCGGAACGATCAGCGGCTGTAAATTCACGGGCTCGGCGAGGTCGGGCGGGGCCAGAACGCTCGTCTTCACGACGGGGCCCTCGGTGGGGAAGGTCACCTTCTCCCACTTGCCGATCTCGACGCGCTGATCGCCGCGCTGGAGTTCGGCGCCGCCGGCTGCCATGGTGATCTCGTGTTCGTTCTTGTTCGGGTCGCTGCGCACGGCCGCGCGGCTGTTCTGCCGCAGCGATGCCACGGCATTTTCGAATGAAACCTCTGCCTTCGAGCGCGGCGAGTCCCACGTGCCGGTGGCGAGGTCCACCGTGCCGGAAGCGATGTGCACGCCCACGCGCGTGGAGCGATCGCGCGCGACCGAGTTTTCCTCCACCGTCACTAGCGTGTCGGCCTTCACGGTGTAGGTGGTGCCGTCCACGAAGGTCAGCCGCGCCGCACCCTCCGAGCCGGTCTGGATCAGGTCGCCCTTGTCGAGCGTCGTGCCGTAGTCGGCGTTGACCCACTGGACCGAGTTCACTTTCTTCACCTGCACCTTGCCGTCGAGGTTGACGAAGCGCGCCTGGTTCTGGTTGAGCATGGCCACGACGGGTGAGCTGCCGCCGAAAGCGCTCGTGATGTGCCGGAAACTCGTTGCGTACCAGTTCGGATAGATCAAGAACAAGGTGGGCATCCCAATGGCGAAAATCAGGATCAAGTACACCGCCACGGTACGGTAAGTCACCGTGGTCCAGTACACTTCGAGGCGTGAGATTTTAACCTTTGCCGCGCCGGGTTTTTGCTCGCCCATGATGCCACAAGCCGCCGATTTTGCGGCGATTTTGCAATCTAACATAGCGGCACTGGCCTTTCAATACGCCCGACGACCCGATACACAATCCGCCAACCCTGGGCGAGGGCTGGCTCGGCGCCGTTCGCTCCCCGGCACCCAGCACGCATCCTTCTCGGTTCACGCCACAAATGTGATTGAGCCGGGCCGTCGGGCTCTTCTATAATCGAGGGCGCGGGGACGGATTGAATGTTCAAAGCGTTGGAGAAGAAGGATCTTCTGGTGCGCATCCTGCTGGGCATCGTGGTGGCGATGCTCGCGGCCGGAATGCTGATTTACCTGGTGCCCGGCGGCACTTCGACCGGTTCTCCGGCGGACATTGTGGCCGACGTGGGCGGCCAGGCCGTGACGACCGCGGAAGTCCGCCGACAATTGCTGCGCATCGAGCGCAACGGCAACATCCCGCGCGCGCTGGAACCCCTCTACATCCAGCAGGTCGTCAACCAGCTCGTCTTCGAGAAGATGCTGGAACTCGAAGCAAAGCGTCTGGGCATCCGCGTCACCGACCAGGAGCGCGCCGAGCGCATCCGCCACTTGATCCCGACCGCCTTCGTTGGAGACACCTTCGTGGGGATCGAGCAGTACTCCGCCCAGGTGGAGCAGCGGTCCGGCCTGAGCGTGGCGGAGTTCGAGGAATTGGTCCGCCAGGCACTGCTGGAGGAGAAATTCCGGCGCCTGGTGACTGCCGGGATCACTATGACGCCGGAAGAGGTGCAGCGGGAGTTCCGTCGGCAGAATGAAAGAGTCAAAATTCAGTACGCGCTGATCAAGCCCGATGAGCTGGAATCGAAGATTCCGGTGAATGACGCGGAACTGGCCGCGTACTTCGAGCGGAACAAGGGGCGCTACGTGGTGCCGGGGCGGCGCGTGGTGCGCTACGCCCTGCTTGATCTGAACCAATTGCGCCAGCGCGCCGCGGTTTCCGACGACGAACTGCGCGCCTACTATAACGACCACATCGATCTCTACCGCGTGCCCAACCGCGTCCACGTCAGCCACATCTTGTTCAAGACCATCGGCAAGACGGACGCCGAAGTGGAGGAAATCCGGAAAAAGGCCGAAGAGGTTTTGAAAAAGGCCAAGCACGGCGCCAAGTTCGCAGACCTGGCCAAGCAATACTCCGAGGACACCACCAAGGACAAGGGTGGCGATCTCGGTTGGATCGTGCAAGGCCAGACCGTACCCGAGTTCGAGAAGGTGGCTTTCAGTCTGTCCAAGGGCGCGATCTCCGACCTGGTGAAGACCCAGTACGGTTTCCACATCATGAAAGTAGAAGATCGCGAAACCGCGCGGACGAAAAGCTTCGAGGAAGTCCGGGCATCCATTCTGCCCATCCTGGCGGGCGGAAAAGTGGACCGCTTGGCGAACGACGAATCTGAAAAAATATCCGCGGAGGTGCGCAAGTCCACTCGCGGTTCGCTCGACGATCTGGCCAAAAAATTCAAGCTGACGCTGGGGCAGACCCAGCCGCTCACCGCGACTGACCCGCTGCCCGAGATGGGCAACGCCCCGGAGCTGCACGACGCGATCGAGCGCCTGCGCGTGGGCGAGCTCAGCTACCCGATGCGCATCGACCGCGGCTACGTCGTGCTCTCGGTAAAGGAAATTCAGCCGGCTCACGCGGGCGCGCTCGCCGAGGTGCGCGACAAAGTCCTGGCCGACTACCGGCACGATAAGGCCGTCGAGTTGGCCAGGACGCGCGCCGAGGAATTCGCCAAGCGCGCCGGGTCGGGGGAAGCGTTCGTTGCAGCGGCCAAAGCCCTGGTGTTCGAGATGAAGACCAGTGAACCGTTTGCGCGCACCGGCTCGGTGCCCGACGCGGGAAGCGCGCGCCAGTTCTCCGCAGCGTTCAGCTTACCCGTGGGACAGACCGGCATGCCGATACTGGTGGGCGCAAACTGGATGGTGTACCGCGTGGTCGCGCACGAAGAAGCGAAAGCGGAGGACTTCGAAAAGCAGCGGAAAGACATTGAGCAGCAGGTTCTGCAAAACAAGCGGCAGCTTGCCTATGAAGCCTTCCGGGCGGCGCTCGAGGACCGCATGAAGCGTGAGGGCAAGCTCAGAATGATGCCGGACAATCTGAAGCGCCTGAGCAGTTCCTCTTAGCCCCACCTAACCTACAGATTTATAAGCGCTTATCTGACAACTGTTTTCTGGTTGCCTTCCTGTGCGGCTTTCGGCTAGCATATTGCCGTCCGCAGCAACCGCCCCGGCGCCAGTGGGGCTTAAAGTCGAGGTTACTCCTTCCCCAGGTCAGGTCTTTTCTAACGAATCTTGTCGGTTCTCCAGACGGAGTTGCCCATGGCGGAAAAACGACTCAAGGGCAAGCGGGTCTTGGCCATCATCGCCCCGACTGGTTTCCGCGATGAGGAGCTTGAGCAGCCGAAGCAGATCCTGGAGGCCGAAGGGGCCGAGGTGGAAGTGGCCTCCACGGTGGAGGGCACTTGCTCGGGCATGCTGGGCGCCAAGGTGAAGCCCGACCTCACCATCAGCAAGGCCCGGGCATCCGAGTACGACGCGGTGATCGTGGTGGGCGGCGTGGGTTCGTCCGAGCATCTGTGGGACGACACGGAGTTGCACAGCATCCTGAAGTGGGCTGCGGAGTCGGGCAAGGTGATCGGTGGGATTTGCCTCTCGGGCGCGGTGCTGGCCCGAGCAGGCGTGCTGGACGGCAAGCAGGCGACTGTGTATCAAACGCCGCAGACATTGGAAGAGTTGAAGAAGGCAGGCGCGCGTTACGTGGCCAAGGACGTGGTGACCGACGGCAATCTGGTCACCGCCGAAGGCCCGGCAGCCGCCAAAGAATTTGGCCGCAAGCTGGCGGAACGGCTTGCGAGTTGAGGTGCCCCATGTCCGGGAGAGCGAGTTCGCAACGCAATGAATACCGCTGTGCGATCGAGATCAACCAGAACGGGAAATACTGCGTGCGGGTTCGCGCGCGTTTTGCGCGGCACGCCTGGGTGCTCTCGGTCTATTTTCTGGCCTCTTCGTTCGACCGGGCGATGAAGAAGCTCGAGCAGTCACTACAATTCCTCCAAAGGCAGGAAGACCGGCTGTGGTTCTGGGGAGTGGACCGTTCCGACGATCCCAACCTTTCCGGCGAAATGCTGCGCGAGGCTGGCCTGCACCTCGACCGGCGCGCCGAGTTCCCCCGGAAGGCCTCGAGCCTGTCGGTTCCGCTCGAGCGATCCGTGCCGGCGTTCCTGTTGGCGCCCGTGCGGCGGGGTCTTGCGGATGCGGTCGAAACAACGCGCGCTGTTGCCGCCGGCAACTGAACTTCCTGCTGAAGACACAAATATCGTGGAGCTTCCGCGAGATTCCTCTCAGCCCGCCGATATTCTCAGCTATTTCTCGCGAAGGATGATTTCGCCGCTGCCGATCATTTGATCGTTCAGCCAGAGGCGATATTTGTACGAGCCCGGCTTGGTGCCGGGTCGCGGCGTGCCGCTCAGCAGGCGCATGCCTGCCGGAGCCTGGAAGACATTCGAGGAGAAGGGGCACCGATTGGGATCGAACTCAATCCTGAGGTGGCCCGCATCCGATAGCCACACCACCTGATCGTCGGGTCGGAGCGCCATCACTTCGGGAATGAAGCCAACCAGAATCAGTTTCTCAGCCATGCTCGGAAGCCGACACTCGAAAAGTCAGAAGCGAAATTTGCGCCGGAGCGCGGAGTGAGAAGATAGCACACCGGTGCCGGATTACACAGCGCCCCGAACAGGATTGTCTTGGGAGAGGCAGCGGCGCGCTAATTCTGCGGAGGCACCAGCGTGCGCAGGGCTTGGGCCAGCCCAGCGAGCGTGAATGGCTTGCGCAGGATGGGAACTCGGGCCAGCACGGCCGTTTCCTTTTGCTCGGTATCGGCCAGATTGCCGGTCATCAGAAGAAACCGCCGTGCCAGCTCCGGCCGCTGCTGGCGCAGCAGGCGCAGAATCTCCAGGCCGTTTCGCCCGGGCATCTTCAGGTCGCAGATTACAAGATCGAAATGCTCTCGGGCAAGGCAGGATTCCGCGGCAGTGGAATCGTTCAGCACCACATGCTGCCAACCGCGGTCCTCCAGGAATTGCTGCAGCAGTTGGGTGATGGCGGGCTCGTCGTCAATGATCAGCGCGCGCAGGCCCAGCGCGGCGGTGTGTAGGTTGGCGACGGCGCTAACGGCGGGCTCAAGCGCAACCGTGCTCGCCTGGCCGGTCGAAAGCGCGGCTGCCAGCAGCGAAATGCGAATGGTGGTCCCCTGGCCTTGAGCGCTCTCCGCGGTGATGCTTCCGTGATGCTGCTCGATAATCCCGTGGGAGATGCTCAAGCCCAGGCCGGTGCCCTGCCCGAAAGGCTTGGTGGTGAAGAACGGGTCGAAGATGCGCTCGCGCACCGCCGGCGACATTCCCGGGCCGTTATCGCGCACGGTGGCCCAGGCGCGCCCGCCCTCGATGCCTCAGGCGAGCCAAACGTCGCCTTTCGAGCGGCCGGCGCTAATGGTCTGTTCGGCGTTGAGCACCAGGTTGAAGAAGACTTGCACGAGTTGGTCCCGATCCCCCTGCACCCAGACGGGCCCGGCCGGGCGGTTGTAGTGCAGTTCGGTGTTGTTGGCGGCCAGTTGATAGCGGCGGAGGTCGGTGAGCCGGTCGAGCACCTTGCGCAGGTCCACCTGCTCGGTGCGCTGCGGCGCGCGCCGCGCAAAGCTGCTGAGGTTGGCGACTAGGTTTTTCAGGCGCACCGATTCGGAGCGGATGGTTTGGAGCTGGGCGCGCATCCGCGGCTCCAACCCGGGCCGTGCGAGGATCAACTCGCTGAACCCCAGGATCGTCGTCAACGGGTTGTTGACCTCGTGCGCCACGCCGGAAACCAACTGCCCGAGGGAAGAAAGCTTGGCCGCCTGCACCAACTCGCTCTGCGTGGCTTCGAGTTTTGCCGTGCGCTCCTGCACCTTTAGCTCAAGCGAGTCCCGCATCTCGCGCAGCTCGCGCGCCATGTCCAGGAAGCCCTGCACCAGCGCGCCAAACTCGACGCTGCGCGGAATGCGGGCCGTGACATTCAAATTACCACGCCGGATTTCCATCACCATCCGCCGGAATTGTTCGAGGGGTCCCCAGATCTCGCGTTGGTGGACGCGTCGGAATTGCCGGAGGACCAGGGCCGCGAACAGGCCAAAGCCCGTCAGCAGCAGATACAATTTCTTGTCGTATTCGTACAGCTTTGCGGTGGCGATCTCCAGCCTCTGCAGGTGGGCCTCTGCAATGCTGCGGAGGAGGGACAGGATCTGATTGTTGATCCGGCGCACCTCGCGAAGCTGCTGGAGGGACTCCGGCGTCGTTTTCTCGATGCCGAGATGCTGGCTGGCGTGCTCGACCAGACGCGCTTGCAGTTGCTCGATGGTCCCCAGCTCCCGTCGTTCTTCGGGGGAGACTTCGATCCTCATATAGTGCTCGGCGAGCCCGGGCAGCTTACGAGCGGCGGCCCGGAACTCCTCGTTGGTCTCCCCGCCGGGATGTAAATACGCATTGCCGGCGGCCTGCAGCAGGTCCTCCTGGGTGGCTTCTATCTCGTAGTTCAATGCCAGCGCCGCGCGCAGATTCTTGAGCGGCTCTTCCATCTCGTGGCGGATTCGCAGGCTGATGTAGAGGGCTCCGGCCAAAAACCAGATCGCCAGCGCGAAGGTGATTGCCTGCAGGAGCACAAAACGGTGCTGGATGGAGAGCGGTTTTGGTTTCATGCCATGCGACTTTTGCCGGTCACTCGATTGGTCGGACCGAGGGGGCGACTTAAGGGGAGATACTCAGCACATTTGCGCCCAAAGCGGGAGTCGAGGGGCGTTGCGGAATGAGCCATTTGACGGTTCGCAGGCCACGCGGTGCGGCGAACGTGTGCCGCAGAAGAACACCTGTTTCAGAAGCGAGCAAACGCCGGCCGGCCCCGGCTTCGCCCTGATCGCGGACGAAAACCATCGCATCTGTTGGCTCCCCGCGCAACGCCGCTCGCGAGGTCGCTGATCTCGTTCAGAATGATGGGTGACACTCGACATCGGCCATTTTGGGCCTCTTGGGTAAGTCCCCGATATCTGGGGGCTTGGACTCTCTCCCTCATGGTTCTTAAACAGGGCCTTTTTCATAGGTTTTGGAGGGCTCTACCGCAGGAATCCGCGCAGGCGTAGGCGAAGGACCCATGACCAGCAGAGCCTGCTCAAGGCAGAAAGTGTCACCAATCATGTGAACGAGTACAGTCGCTTGACGCCAGCGTCGCATGCGTCTACACTGGTGTTGCTTTTTCGTGGCGCGTGCTTACGGCTGGATTCCGAAGCGCTTGCGGAGAGCTTAGTTAAACACTCCGGGATCTTCTTGGAGCGGAGGAATCAGCTGCATGGCATCTGCTACGATTAGCCTACCTAATGGCGCACGCATTTCCCTGGTGCGCTCCTTACCTTTCTTCGCCGTACACCTCGCGTGTCTGGCGGCTTTCTTTGTCGGATTTCGCTGGTCCTACTTGGTCGTTTGTTTGGCGCTGTACTACGTGCGGATGTTTTTTGTCACCGCCGGCTACCACCGATACTTCTCTCATCGCTCGTTCAAGACGAGCCGCGTCTTCCAATTCATCATGGCATTTATCGCCACGACCTCCGTCCAGAAGGGAGTGTTGTGGTGGGCGGCGAACCACCGCCATCACCACCGCTACTCCGATACGCAGGAGGACCTACACTCGCCCTCGCTGTTCGGCTTCTGGTGGTCGCACGTGGGCTGGATCCTCTCTGACAAGTACGACACGACCCAGGTGGACCTGATCCGGGACTTTCATAAGTTCCCCGAGCTGCGCTGGCTGAATCGCTATCACTTGGTGCCGCCGGTGATCCTAGCGGTCGCGCTGTTCCTGATTGGCGGCTGGGGGTTGCTGGTCTGGGGCTTCTTCATCAGCACCGTCATTCTGTGGCACAGCTCGTTCACGGTGAACTCGCTCTCGCACGTCTTTGGCAGCCGGCGCTACGCGACCTCGGACACCAGCAAGAACAACGTCTTCCTCGCGCTGCTCACCATGGGCGAAGGCTGGCACAACAATCACCACCATTACATGGCTGCCGCCCGCCAAGGATTCTTCTGGTGGGAAGTGGATCTGACCTACTACCTGCTGAAGGTGCTCTCCTGGTTCCGGATTGTCTGGGATTTGCGGCAGCCGACGCCGGAGGCTCTGCTGGCCACCGCCGCGCGCTCCTAGCAGGAGCGCAGGCTCCCTCGCTTCGAATCCTTCGGAGTTCTTACGCTTCCGCCGTCGAGCGGCGCGAGTCATTTCAACTGCTCGACGGCGCTAATGATGTGGCGCGCTGAGATGCCGAAGGCATCCAGCAATTCGTCCGGCTTGCCCGAGTGCGGCACGCGGGTCACGGCCAGCCGCTGGGCGCCTTGGAGCGCGACGCCTTCCGTGGCCAGAGCGGTCAGCACGGCCTCGCCTAGCCCGCCCTCGGCGTAGTGGTCCTCAACGGTGACCACGCGGCCTTGCGTCGCTCGGATTTCCGCTCCGAGCGCCGCCGCGTCAATCGGCTTCACGCAGTACAGGTCAATGACGCGGATCGAGACACCGCGGGACTTGAGCTGCTCGTAGGCCTTGAGCACCTCGTGGAGCGTGACGCCCGCAGCAACCACCGTGGCGCGGTCGCTGGCGCTCTGCCGGACCACTTTGAATCCTGGCACAGGAAACTTCTCGTCGTTGGGGTAGAGGACGGGCGTCTTCGGCCGTGACGTGCGCACGTAACAGACGCCCGGCAGCCGCGCCGCAGCTTCCGTGAGCCGCTCGGCCGCCACGCCGTCAGAGGGGTAGAGGACCGTGGCGCCCGGCACGGCACGGAACATCGCCAAGTCCTCCAGGCCCATCTGCGAGGGCCCGTCTTCTCCGATCGAGACGCCGCAGTGCGAGCCGCACACATTGATGTTGCTCCGGCTGATCGCGGCCATGCGCACCTGGTCGTAGGCGCGCGTCGTGAAGCAGGCAAACGTGGCTACAAAAGGAACCAGCCCTTGCGCCGCCAATCCCACCGCGGCGCTCACCAGGTTTTGCTCGGCAATGTAGCCTTGGAAAAGCCGGTCGGAATACGCCTTCTGCAAGGTTTCCGCGAAGGTCGAGTTCTTCACGTCGCCATCGAGCGCGATGACTTTCGGATTGACGGCGCCTAGTTTTGCCAGCGCCGTGCCATACGCCTCGCGCGTAGCCACCGTTTGCCCGGGCTTGTACTCCGGCGCCGCTGGGGAGGGGAAGTCCGGCGGCACGGGCAGTGACGTGCGCGCGTAGGAGCGGCCGTCGTCGGGCGGAATCTCCGGCACGGGACCCACTTCGGCAAGGGCCTTTTCGAGTTGCTCCTTCGAGAGCGCCTTTCCGTGCCAGCCGTCCTTGTCGGCGAGAAAGCTGACGCCGTGGCCCTTCTCCGTGCGCGCGAGGATCGCATAGGGCCGCCCGGTGCTGGCCCGCGCGCGGTCGAGCGCGCCGAGCACGGCCCGGAGGTCGTGGCCGTCAATCACTTCGGTCTGCCAGCCTTGCGCCTCGAACTTGCGGCGATACACCTCGGTATCGTGGCGGTACATCGTGCGCTCGCTCTGGCCGAGCGCGTTGATGTCGCCAATGGCCGTGAGGTTATCGAGGCGATAGTGCGCCGCAAACGCCGCCGCTTCCCAGACGTTCCCTTCCGCCATTTCCCCATCGCCAAGCAAAACGTAAACGCGCGCATTGGTTTCTTCGATTTTCGCGCCGAGTGCCAGGCCCGCGCCCACGGACAATCCTTGGCCGAGCGAGCCGGTGGCTGCGTCTACGCCGGGAACCAGCGGCGTGGGATGGCCTTCGAGTTCGCTCGAAAATTGCCGCAGGGTCATGAGGCGCGAAACCGGGAAAAAGCCCGCTTCGGCCAGTGCGGCATACAGGATCGGCGCGGCGTGACCCTTCGAGAGCACGAAGCGGTCGCCCGCCGGCGAGTTGGGATTTGCCGGGTCAAACTTCATCGCGTAGAAAAAGATTCCGGCCATCAGTTCGGCGGCCGAAAGGCACGACGTGGGGTGGCCGGAACCCGCGGCGGTGGTCGCGCGCATCGAATGGATGCGCAACAGTCGGGCTTTCTCCCGAATCCTTTCCAATGTGGCGGGAGATAGGGCTCCCTTCATGGTGAGTTCTGCCGAACCATGCGGCGTGGCGGTCATCGCAACTCCTCGTCTCAAGGGCTCCAATACCGGATTGTACTGGAGCAGTCGTACCCCTGTTAAGAGATGAATTTTCCTGGCGCAAGGATACATTCTCGCTGCCGCCGAAAGTGCCGCCGACGAGCGGCAGCCATTTTGGACGTTGCGCGGAGCGCTGGATTTAGAGAAACTTGAGATGCCGCGCGGGGCTGAGCGTTATCCTGTTGTGCCGGCTTCGCACCCACCGGCCCCGGGCGCGACTCCAGGCTCGACGAAATCGAGGCATTCAATCATGAGCGAACCAATTGGAGAGCTTCTTCCCCCCGCAAGGCTGATGCTGACCCCCGGCCCCTCGTGTATGGACCCGCGCGTTTATCGCGCGCTGGCCACGCCGATTGTGGGCCACCTGGACCCGTGGTTTACCGAGATGATGGGCGACGTACAGGTGCTGTTGCGACGCGCGTTCCGCACCGACAACCGCGTGACGTTTCCCATCTCCGCCTCCGGCTCCGGCGGCATCGAGGCGGCTGTCGTCAACGCGCTCGAAGCGGGCGACGAGGCCATCGTCTGCACAAACGGCACGTTCTCCGAACGCATGGCCATCATTGGCGAGCGCACGGGCGCGCGGATCACGCGCGTCGAGGCGCCCTACGGCCGGCCCGTGGACCCGGACGACGTCCGCCGCGCCGGCAAAGGCAGGAAGATCAAATTCGTAGGCCTGGCGCACGGCGAAACTTCGACCTCGGTGATGCATCGCCTGGAAGATTTCCGCAAGGTGGCCGATGAACTCGGAGCCTTGCTCGTGGTGGATGCGGTGGCCACGCTGGCGGGGGTGCCGCTCGAGGTGGACCGGCAGCGTATTGACATCTGCTTCAGCGGTTCGCAGAAGGCTGTCAGCGCGCCGCCCGGCATGGCGCCCATCACGGTGAACGAGCGCGTCGAAGAACTGCTGCGCGCGCGCAAGACGAAGGTGCAGAGCTGGTACTTCGATCTCACCACCACGATGAATTACTGGGGCAAGGAGCGCACCTACCACCACACCCCGCCGATTTCGCTGATCTACGGCATGCGCGAAGCCCTTCGGCTGGTGCTCGAAGAGGGCCTCGAAGCGCGCTGGGAGCGCCACCGGCAGAATCAGCAGGCGCTGATCGCCGGCGTCGAAGCGATGGGACTCAGCCTGTTCGTTTCCAGCCCGGCTGACCGGCTGATCACCGTCACCGGCGTGCGCGTGCCCGAGAAGGTCGAGGACCTCAAAGTGCGCAGGCAGTTGCTCGATGAGTTCAACATCGAAATCGCCGGCGGCTTCGGGCCGCTCAAGGGGAAGCTGTGGCGCGTCGGCCTGATGGGCTACTCGAGCCAGCGCGGCAACGTGCTGACGTTCCTCGGCGCGCTCGAAAAGGTGCTGCTCGACCAAGGATTCCGCGTGCCCGCGGGCGCCGGGGTGGGGGCTGCCGTGCACAGCTACGCGCAGGCAGAGTCGGTCGTGGTCGGGCAGCGAAAATAACGGCCGAGGGGAGCGAACCCAGCGTGACACCGGTCATCCCTAACGTTGGCGCGATGAGCGATTTTGTCGGCGCGTTCGACGTGGCTTCCAAGCTCACTGACCAGACCTATCACTGCCGCTTCTCGCACCTGTGGAACGGCATCGCCACGCGCCACAGCGATACGGTGGATTGCAAGTTCTTCGTGAACGGCCGCGGCGTGGTGCTGGGCCTGGCGCACCCCGCGTTCGTCGAGTTCCGCGCGCGCACTGGTCGCGACCTCACCGACCGCGAGGCCAGCTTCGTTGCCGCCGAGTACCTCCGCGAGAGGCTCGAAGAGGAAGACGAACACGCCCTCTACGACGTTTCCGCCGCCGACGTCCTCCGCCTGATTGACCGGCTCGGCTTCCGCTGAGGCTTGTCAGCCATTTGCGCTTACGAGTTGGAAGCGGTCCGCGCCTTCCCTGGTGGAGCGGGGAATCTATCGATGGCCATCCGGGCCACGTCCTGTGTGCCAAAAACCTGTCGGATTCGGACCTATTAAGTCATTGCACTTCAGTTGGAGCTGCTGGCCAGCTTGGCCTGCATAAACAACAGGGATTTGAGACGATTCGCCTCCCGGCCAGTCTTGGGCTTTTTCGACTCCATTTGAGAATGTTTATTCTTGTCGCGTCTTGAGAGGCACAATAAAGCTGCGCGTCGGCCTTTCTGGCTCATACAACAGACCAACACAGCCCTTTGCCTGGGCGCGGAGATGACTACGCGTCCGAGAGCGATTCGTCGAAGCCGAAGGGCTCCGCGAGTTCTTCGGCTTCCAGGATGACGCCGCAATCGAGGCACTCAACGTACTCGGCGTCCTGGTCCTTCGCGATCACCTGAGTCCGCGGGTGCTTGCAAATGGTGGGATCAGTCATGGATGGCGCGCCGCTCGTTTGCCCCGATTATAACGCGGATCATCGCTGGCCGTTATCGCGGGTCTAATCGTCGGCCTCGGCGCGGAAGGCATCCAGGTGCGGGTGATGCAAGCCATCGCGCCGGATGAAGTGGATCACCAGAAACATGCCCAGCGCGCCAATCACCATCACGCCCACGCTCACCTGGAGTCCGAGCCTCAGGTTGGAGAGGTCGTCAATCTTGCCCACAACAAAAGGGCCAAACATGCCGCCCAGAAGCTGCGTGGCAAACATATACACGCCGACCGAGGTGGCATGGGCGCGGCGCGGCGTCAGGTCGTGGATGACCGCGGTCACCGGGCCATGGTACCAGGACATGAAGAAGGCTCCGATGAACAGTGCCACCAGCACGAGGGATTTTTCTTCGGTGGCGAATCCCCAGATGAGGAACGGAGCCGCGGCGAGAAACGCCAGGACGACCGTGAGAATGCGCCCGTAGAGGAAACGCTTCTGGAGGAAGTCGGCGACGTAGCCTCCCGTCAGAACGCCCAGCAACGATGCCACCGATACGGTCACGCCCAGCGAGACGCCGGCCTCGCCCGGTGTGAAATCCTTCCAGCGCTGCACGAAGTCGGGTCCCCAGGTGATGAAGGCCAGGCTGGCAAAGGTGACCAGTACGCCGCTCACGATCAGGGACGTGTAGGCGGGCACGCGCAGCAGCCGCGTGATCGGCACCAGCTCCGATTTCGGCCCGCGCGGCGGCTCCTTGAGCCGCCAGGCGAACACCGCGAAAATCAATCCCGGAATGCCCACCAGGAAAAACGCCGGCCGCCAGCCAAGATGTTCGCCGATGATTCCACCGAGGGCGAGCCCCGTCGTGCCGCCAAGCAGCATCCCTGCGGCGAAGACCGCCTGGGCCCGGGCGCGACTTTCGACAGGGAACGCGCCCGAAATCATGGACTGAGCCGCGGGGGCGTAGGCGGCCTCGCCCACACCGACCAGCGCGCGCGCCATCAGCAGCAGTGCAAAGCTTTGCGCCAGTCCGCTCAGGAATGTGGCCAGGCTCCAGAACACCACTCCGGCAGCGATGATGCGCCTGCGGCTCATGCGGTCAGCCATCAGGCCGAACGGAATCGTCGCCAAAGCGAGCACGATTTGCAGCAACGTCTGCAGCGAACCCAGCTGCGCGCTCGAAAGGTGAAACTCCTCACGAAGCAAGGGGAACAGCGGCGGAACCACCAGCCGGTCCGCGAAGTTGACAAAATTGATGAGAGCGAGTATGGCGAGTACGCGCAGTTGGAAACTGTGGAGGGAATCAGGCTCGGTTTTCATCGGCGCTGCTGGCTCGCAGATACCCCACTCAGTGCGCGGCCCGAGAACTTGAGCGAAACCAGCATTATATACCGACGAATTCGGTCGCCCCGATGCCGGAAGCAAACACAGGTGAACGACTGACCAACGTGCTGTTCTATGGCGTGGTGTTGCTGCTGGCCTACCTGGTCTTCCGCGTATTCGAGCCGTTTCTGGTGCCGCTGGGCTGGGCGGGCGTGCTGGTGGTGGTCTTCTACCCTTGGCACGCGCGCCTGGAGAAGCGCTGGGGCCGCACGCCCGCGGCCGCACTGAGCACGCTGGGCGTGACTTTGATCCTCATTGTGCCCACGCTGCTGCTGATGACGCTCTTCGTCCGCCAGGGCATCGAGGCAGTCCGCGGCATCCAGCACGCCGCGGCCGCCGGGCAGTACTCGTGGTTGAATCAGGCCTGGGAATCGGTCCAGCAACGCACGCCGGGCGGGAGCCCGACCGACCTTCCAACCTTGGTGCGGCAAACGGCGGAGCGAACTTCCCAATTTCTCGCCTCGGAGGCGGGGGCGGTGCTCCGCAACGTCGTCGTGTTCCTGTTCGACCTGTTTGTGACGCTGTTCGCGCTGTTCTACCTGTTCCGCGACGCCGAGGGAATCCTCGCTGGGATGCGCCGGTTGCTGCCGTTCGAAGAGGCGCAGCGCGAGCAGATGATTGTCAGGGCGCGCGACCTCATCTTTGCCAGCGTCACGACCAGCCTGATCATCGCGGCTGTGCAGGGGCTGATCTGCGGAACGGCGTTTGCCCTGGTCGGGCTGGGTGCGCCAGTCTTCTGGGGCGTGGTCATGGGGTTCTTCTCGCTCTTGCCGGTGGTCGGCGCCTGGCCGATCTGGGTGCCAGCGACAATCTGGTTGATGCTTACCGGGCATGGGGGACGCGCCCTCGTGTTGGTGGCGATCTGCGCGGTGGTGGGCGGCACAGTGGACAGTTTCCTGCGGCCGCTGCTGCTCAGCGGGCGCGCGCGGCTGAGCGGCCTGCTCGTTTTCATCAGCGTGCTCGGCGGGATCAGCGTGTTCGGGATGCTCGGCGTTGTGCTGGGGCCCATTGTCCTGGCCACCGCCGCCGGTGTCCTGGACGTCCATCTTCGCAGTGAACCAACCGGATGAGCGTCGTTGGGTGCATTGCTCAGGCTGTGCTAGAGTAACCAACTTGGAAGAGGTAGGGCGACGAAACCGGCAGCAACCAAAGCGGCGGCCGCGCCCGCGGAGCTTTCCCCCCAAAGACTTCGCTGGCGCTGCGATCATGCGCGCATCCCGTTTGAGACCACGGCGCAGGCGCAACCGCTCGAGGGCGTGATCGGGCAGGACCGGGCCATCCGCGCGCTCAAGATGGGCGTGGAGCTGGGCGCGCCCGGCTACAACATCTTTGTGTGCGGGCTGGCAGGCACCAGCCGCGGCGGCACGATCCTGCGCATGATCCAGGAGATGCACCCGAGCATCAAGACCTCGCTCGACCGCTGTTACGTCCACAATTTCAAGAGCCCTGATCGCCCGCGCCTGCTCACCCTCCAGCCTGGCCGCGCCAATTCCTTCAAGAAGGACATGCAGTCCGGCATCGAATTCCTGCGCCGGCGCATCCCGCAGGTGTTTGAAGGCGAGCCCTTCCAGCGGCAGAAGGGACGCATCGTGGACCGCTTCACTGCGCGTGAGAAGGAGTTGATGGACGACTTCACCCGCCGCATCGCGCGCGATCAGTTTGCGCTGGGCCACATGCAGGTGGGTGCTGTGGCCCTGCCGGAGATCTTCCCCGTGCTCGAAGGGCAGATGGTGCCCATTGAGGATATCCCCAAGCTCGTGCACGAAGGCAAGCTCGAGACCGCCGTCGCCGAAGGTCTCGAACGCAAGTACGAGCAGTTCCGCCAGGAGTTCACCGTCGTCTACCGGAAAACGCTGACGCTCTCCCGCGAGCTCGCCAGCGAGCTCAGCTACCTGGAGCAGGAAGCCGCTTCGGTGCTGGTGGATGGCGTCATCGAGGAGCTGAAAGAGAAGTACTCGAGCCCGCAAGTGGGCGAATACCTGGAGGAAGTGCGGCATCACATCCTCGACAACCTCGAACCGTTTAGAGAGCGGGAAGGCGAGGAGGAGCAACCCTCACCCGAGGGCGGCATGCGACCGCCCTCGCCCGAGCGCGACCCGTTCCGCGTGTACGGGGTCAACGTCCTGCTCGCGCACAATGAGGACGACACCTCACCGGCGGTTTTCGAAACCACGCCCACCTACGCCAATCTGTTCGGCACGATCCAGCGCAGCTACGACACCCGTGGCGGCTGGACGTCCGACTTCATGGACCTCCGCGCGGGGTCGCTGCTGCGCGCCGACGGCGGCTTCTTGATCATGTACGCGCTCGACGCGCTCACCGAGCCCGGCGTGTGGCGCACGCTGAAGCGCACGCTTAATCATGGCCGGCTCGAAATCCAGCCACTCGACCTGTTCTTCCCGTTCGGCGCCTCGGCGCTCAAGCCCGAGCCCATCGAGATCAACGTCAAGATCATCCTGATCGGCGACCGGCACCTCTACGAGCTGCTCTACGAGTACGAGGAAGACTTCAAGAAGATTTTCAAGGTGCACGCCGAGTTCGACGAAGAAATGCCCATGAACGACGAGGTCATCCTTCAGTACGGCGGGCGGCTGCGGAAACTCTGCGACGACGAAGGGCTATGCCCGTTCGACCGCTCGGCGCTCGCTGCCATGATCGAGTACGGCGTGCGCAAGGCTGGGCGCCGCAGCAAGGTGACCGCGCGGTTCACTGACCTGGCCGACCTGGCGCGCGAGGCCTGCTACGTCGCCCGCGAGGTCGGCCAGCAGCCGGTCACCGCCGCGCACGTACGCCGCGCCATCGAGGCCAAGGTCGACCGGCACAACCTGATCGAGACCAAGATCCGCGAGATGATCGAAGAGGGCACGCTGCTGATTGATACCACCGGCTTGCGCGCCGGCCAGGTGAACGGCCTCAGTATCCTGGAGATCGGCGGCTACGCCTTCGGCAAGCCCGTGCGCATCACCGCCTCGGCTGCGCTGGGCAAGGCCGGCCTGATCAACGTCGAGCGCGAAGCCAACTTAAGCGGCCGCTTCCACGACAAGGGCATGCAGATTATTGCCGGCTACCTGCGCTCCAGGTTTGCGCAGGATAAGCCGCTCTCGCTCGCCGCCAGCATCTGCTTCGAGCAGTCCTACTCCGGAATCGATGGCGATAGCGCCAGCTCGACGGAAATCTACGCGCTGCTTTCCGCTCTCTCCGACCTGCCCATCCGGCAGGACATCGCCGTCACCGGCTCGGTGAACCAGCAGGGCGACATCCAGCCCATCGGGGGCGTCAACCAGAAGATCGAAGGCTTCTACGACGTCTGCCGCATCAAGGGCCTCACCGGCCAGCAGGGCGTGATCATTCCGGTCGAGAACGTCGAGGACTTGATGCTGCGCGACGACGTGGTCGAAGCCGTCGCCGCCGGAAAATTCCACGTCTTGCCCGTGGCCAAAGTGGAAGAAGGCATCGAGGTCCTCACCGGAGTCAAGGCCGGCCAGCGCGATGCGAACGGCAAGTTCGAGCCCGGCACCTCCTTCGCGCTGGTGGACCAGCGCCTCCGCGAAATGGCACAAACTCTCAAAGAATACGAATAACCCCACAAAAGCCTCCTGCCCGGGCGTGCGTTAGGGGCCCGGGGCGAGGTAGCCTTGCCGGCAGCGGATGCGATAGGCGTGAGCGTTCTCGGCAGCAAGCGCCACGGCCTCCGGAGGGCCGAGGGTGCGCCCATGCGTATCTACGACCTGCACCTGAATCTTGTGGAAACGCGCATCGTGCGCGGGCGGCTGGTAGCCGAGCGCGTACTGATGCCGCAGCAGCACCGCGATCTGACGGTAGATGCCGGAGAAGTCGCGGGGGTCGCGAGGGAAGTAGGCGCGGCCGCCAGTCACTTGCGCGATGGCCTCGAGCGCGCGGCCGGCCTGGGCAAAACTCAAGCCGGAATCCTCGGGCGGGGGCTGGACGCGCGCGCCCTTCTTCTTGTCCTTCTGGGTCTCAGGCTCACGCAATTCACCGCCCAGCGCGACCGGGAGAACCACCACATCGCTTGCGCGCAGCTCTTCCAACAACTCCTCCCAGTGACCGGCGCCTGAAGTATCGAGACCCGTGTCAGCAGCACGATGGCCTTCTTCCCGGGCAGCGGGGCCAGCCATGCGAGCGCAGCGCGGAGCCCATCGAACAGGTTGAGCTGGCCCATGCCGAGGTTGTAGTGCAAAGCGTGGAGCGCCTGCGCGATGGCCAGCTTGTTCTCGGTAAGACGCAGCACTAGGCGAGCTGCGCCGTCGTAGGTGCCCAGCGCCACGCGGTCATCGGCGGCGAGGCCTTCGAGCAGCGTGTAGGCAGCCTGGAGGTGCTGCTGGTGGATCAGATAAACGGCCGGGCTGGTCTCGACCAGCACGAGCACTTGCGCCGGGGACTCCACCGGCGCGAAGTGCGTGAGCGGCTGCGACGCCTTCATCGAGCACGCGGAAGCTCTCGCGCTTGAGGTTGGGAACGAAATTGCCCTGCGCGTCGGTCACGGTGACTTCCACGTTCACCAAGTCCACGCGCACGGCGATGCGTCGCTCGGGTTTTGATTCCTGGGTTTTCGTTGTGGCGGATGGGAGTAATAAACTGAGCAGGGCGACTACGACAGGAAATGTTCGGCGGAAGAGGGCTTTTCGCCGCGTGTTACTCGATCCACGCATCAAAGTAGCCGCCGTCGCCGTCTTTCCACGAGCCGCTGGCCATGGTGTGGAGGTAACGACGCAACACTGCGAGGGAGAGCTTTTTCATCCATTCTTTCCGGGCTGCCGCGGAGCCAGCCGACTTCGTGTCCGCTTTCTGCAATCCTTCCTCGAAGGCCTTGCTGATTCTCTCCCAGGGCATGCCGGTGAAGTCCACGTAACCCAGGCCGGTCAAACTCGCGGGGAATCGCCCCCGAGCCTTACGGAATCGGGCGTCGCCCGCAAGGGAACCCGCGTCGCCGGCATCCTTTGCGGCCAGCCGCCTTAGGCCCTCGCGGACGCTCTCCTCTCGCGGAGCCGCCAGCAGCATCCGCGGAGCGATACCGAGGTAATAGGTCTGGGGCTGTGGGTTGCCGGCAGAGGGCTGGAGAGGGGAAATGGACAGTTTCAGCAGGGTCGCGTCGCCCGCGGGCTCCTCACTGACGATCCTTGCTGCGAGGATGATGCGGAGCAGGCGCAACACCTCCGCCGGGTTCTGGATGGTGGCTGCGTAGAGCTGCGAAGGAGGCTCCATCTCAGCCGGGGTGGCCAGGGAGGCGGCTTCGCCGCGGAGCAGACGGAGCGCGCGGGGAATCTCCATCCCGATATGGTTGGCCACCAACGCCTCGATCTGCTCCAAACGGGTGCGCTGCTGGGGCGGTAGGGAAGCGAAGAGTGCGCGTCGCAGGGTCTCGTATAGGGCGCTCAGATTGACGAATCCGGCGTTGAACGACGTCGTCCCAGCCGGCGCCAGCGCGAGCGTCTCAAACGCCGGGTGGCTATCGCTGCCGCCCAGATCGAGAATGCCGCCCGCAGACGTGTCGCCCAGCAGGGCCGCGCGCATCCGAGTGGCTGGGCCCACAAAGCTCAGACTCCCGGACAGGCTGTGAAGCTTTTCGAAGTGCAGGGCCCGCAGGAGGGCAACCGTATCAAAGCCTTGTTGGGCGGGAATCGGGAGTTGAGTCAGGTCGGGAATGCGCAGGAGAAAATCCATCAGCGTCTCGTTGTCCATCTGCCGGCGGGCCGACCGGTAGTCGTCAATCTCCCCGAGCGAAGCCTTCGTGGGCTCCGGCGAACGGATTCGCCTGATCAAGTCCTCGATCACGGCCTTTTGGTCGGAGTGGATCCAGTAGGGACCAACCATTGCGCGGTAAGAGGTCTTCCCACCTTTGACGGTGGTTTCCACCGTCGTCGGACCGAAGGCATAGTGGCTGACGGTCCGAGGCTCTTTGCTCGCGAGCGCTGCTTTGCTTTCCAGCTTTGTTATCAGTTCGGCCTTTCCCGTGGTGTCGAAGGTGACGAAAAACGCGGGGAGGCGCGCCGGCCCGGCATTCCCCTGGCCGCCGCTAAGGGCCGACAGATCCAGATCTCCCACCCAGCCGATAAGAACGGCATTCTCGGCCAGAGAAAGGATCTGTTCCAGGTCCGCACGCGTCGAGGAAGCGAGGTCTTTGTTCTTGCGTGCGTTGCTGTAAAAGGCGTCGCTCAGCGCCTGGCGCACAGGCGCAAATCCTGGGTCCGCCCAGAGCCGGAGCAAGGAGTTGGTCGTTCGGGCGCGCTCGAGCGAAGCGGTGCCGCGCCAATGCAGGTAGAACTGGGTGTCGGACGGAAGGCGAGAGGGATCGAGCGCGCCCGGCGCGCTCTGGCCTACGGCAGGGGCCGCTGCCAGCAACAACACACAGAGCGACCGGCGGATTGTCGTCATGGCAGCGCTCCTCCCATTGTTGGGCTCCGACTGGCCGCGCGAACTTCCAGCGGGGCAGAGGGAGCCCCAGAGTACTCCGGGTGCTGAGGAGGGAAAAGCCCTGTCGCCGCCCGGAGTTCTTGGCTGCGACAGGGCCTGAAGGCTTGAACGCGGCGGCTACTGCGACGTTTTCGCTGCGGCTATCTCTTTAGGCGTCGAGAGGTAGCCGACCGCGTGGTCTTTCGAAACCTCGAACACCACGATCTCATACGGGGCGCGGGCGCCCTTGACGTAGAACTGCACCGGCTCGTTGACCGTCTTGTCCTTCTTCTCGATGGATTTGTCGTCGGCATAGACGGTCATGGTGTAGCGAAATTTCTTCGTGTCCACCTTCCGGAGGGTGAGCTGCACGGGGCCGACGCGCGACGCCTTCTTGGTCTTGCTCAGGTCAAAATCGAAGATGTTGCGCTCGCCGCGGCGCTTCAGCTCTTCGACTTCTTCGCGGTTGCGCGCGATCAGGCCGCTCTGCACGCCCAGGTCGCCGATGGTTCGCTCGAGCTTGGTCTTCGTGGATTCCAGATCCTTCCGCGTGGTTTCGATGTCGGTCTTTGCGCCGCCGAGCTCGCTGGACACCTGGCCGATCTTCGCTTCGCTCTCCTGCTTCACCTGCCCGATCTGTGCTCCGAGCTTTTCGTCGCTGACTTTCTGCTCCTTGCGGATGGACTGCGCCAAGCTGCGGGCCCGCGCCAGCTCTCCCTGCGTCAGCCCGAGCTTCTCTGAGGTCACCTCGAGCTGGCCTTTCAGGTCCGCCACGCGCGAGTTGGTCTGCTCCACCTGCGCCGAGAGCAGGGCGGTTTTGTCGTTTGCTTTGGCGAGGTCGGCTTCGAGCTTGGTCCGCGCCGCATAGCCTGCATAGACTGAGTAACCCACGAGCGCGAACACAACCACGAAGACGATAATGATCCACCGGGGTGTCGCCGGGGTCTCGTCGAAATGCGATTCCCCGGCCCCCGGTTCGTTGGGAGTCGTGCTCATCCCGCCTCCTTGGGATGCGGCTGGTTCTTCGACCGATCCTTGCGAGTTGGATTATCCTCGAGTGCCGGGAGCTTGTCCATCAAGTTATCCGCGCTGGGATTTACGCGACTTCGCGCCGCCGAGCGGTGGCCAGCGCGCCTCGACAGTAGTGGTCAAGCCGCCGCGCGGTGTGAATTCACCGCGGACCACACACCACGCGGGCCGCGCGGCCTGGACGACGTCGCGCAGAATGCGGTTGACGGCGTTCTCGTAAAAAATGCCTAGATTGCGGTAGGCCAGCAGGTACATCTTCAGCGCCTTCAGCTCGAGGCAGAGCTTTCTGGGCTGGTATTGGATGGTGATCGTGCCGTAGTCCGGCAGGCCCGTCTTCGGGCACATGGAGGTGTATTCCGGGAAGCGCGTGGTGATCTGGTAGCCGAGGAACTGGTTGGGCCAGGTCTCGAGCTTCGGGAGCTTCGCGTGGATCCCGGCGCGAGCATGCTCGGCCGTGTAGTCGGGCATAGCGTCACCCCGGCGCTATTCTACACGCAGGCGCTCGGGATCGACGAGTCCACGCGCCGCCGGGCTCCGGTCGCGGCGAGCCGAGCTTCCGGTTGCTTCCCTCTTTTTACCAGGCGTATGATACGCGCGGGCGAAACGAGCGACTGGAGATCCAGCCCAGTTGATCTGCCCTGCATGCCGCAGCGACAGCTGCCGGCGCTCAAAACAGCGCAGTCTGCGCGATTATCTCGTACGCTTGCCGGGCTTGCGTCCCTGGCGCTGCCGGACGTGCGAAGCCCGCTTTTACGCCTGGGCTGTGCCGGTGGCTTACGCGCGGTACGCCCACTGCGCGCGGTGTGGGAATCTGGATCTCCGGCGCATTGACCGCGAGTACGTCACCGACGGTTGGTTCGTCTGGCTGCGCCGCTGGCTGCAGTTCCCGGCCTATCGTTGCGACCCTTGCCGGCACCGCTTCTTCTCCCTGCGTCGGCGGCGGCGCATTGTGGCCGTTCGCTCCGAGCGGGTCGGCGGCGAGCACCTCGCGCCGCGCTCCTAACCTGCGCGTGAGCTCAGTCGCTGCGCAGTGAAGCGCTTGCGGCTTGACGGCTTCTGCTGCTTCAAGCTATAAAATTGGAGCCGCATGATGCGCTCTCGAACACGGCCGAAGGGCCGCCGCGCGGGAGCCCGGCCTGCCTGTCGAACAATGGCGGTATCGTCTAGGGGCTAGGACGCCAGATTCTCAATCTGGAAACCCGGGTTCGATTCCCGGTACCGCTACCACACCCAATTCAAGTGGCCGGGTTCTCCGCCTGCGCGAAGAAATGGATCGCTGCGGCGGATCTCCGATCCTCCTTCGGCGGGTCTCCGAGATTCCCGTACCGCTGCCACTCTTTCTCTCACGTTCCCAACGAATTCCGAAGTTTGCTCGGTTTATCAAGGATGGCGCCGGGCCATGCGGAATCTTTGCCTAGCTGGGGCGACAAGGAACCCTTTTGACTCAGGTGACCAGCAGCTTGGGTGTTGGGGGATTTGCTTGGCGTAATAGGCCGTGTGGCACTCAAGGGTGCGAGGACGTCGAATCTGCGGCAATGGTTCCGTCACAATCAAAGATCAGAGCCCATCATTTCGCGCCGCTGTCCTTGAACGTGACGAGGACAAAGCGTGACGTGGCGCCCGCGCCCGAGTTCACGAAAGTTGCCGTAGCGCCGGCGTTGAGCCAGAGCGCTTCGCCGGCTGGCCGGGAGTTTCCACACTCACTTCCGATTGGTCGAGTACGGCGAGGAGCCGCGCGGGTTGTGCATCCGCGCCGGCGATCCTTAGAATGGCCGAAATCTCGCCCGACGCCACAGCAACCTCGTCGGTTTCGAAGGCGAGCGTCGTGGCGGCACTGAGCGGGCTCGCGGTTGTCTGCGGACAATCAAGCGGGCTGTCGGCGACGACTTTCATGCAACGATTGTGCGCGGCTCCCTGCGGGCGGAGCAGCTCGATCGTGAAGTTGCGGAACGGCGTGTCGGTCTCGGTGCGCGCGATGTGAGAGAAGCCGCCCTTGGAGTAGCTGACCTGCCCGTCGGTGAGCGTGACGTGAGCCTCGGGTTTTCCGGTAACCGCGTTGATGAAGTCGGCGGAGCCGACCGCAACACCCAAATAGGGAAGGTCGTGATTGTGAAGCAGCGTTGCCTGGTGGCCCGTGATCCCGAAGGCCCACGCCCGCACGTAGTCATTTTCGAACAGTAGATGGTGGTGCGGCTCGTCTTTGAGCGCGACGGGAGCCGTCGCGAGCGCCTGGGCGCTGACAGCCCACGAAAGAAGCAGAACGGTCGAGAAGAGAATTGATTTCATGGCTGTGCCTCCGCGGAAGTGTTGAGGCGGAAGCTACCCCACATGACCGCAAGTGTCAACGCCAGAGCCGCTTTTCTAGGTCTTCAGGACTCAGATCGGCGTCGCACATAGTGCGCTTTGCCGCCGGTGCCCCGCCGCGCGGTAGCTCAGCCCGCCCTCGTTTCGCAAGGATGGGCCGGCCGCCCACGAGGCGAGACTGCCGAAACTAAGGATTGTCCGGCTTGACTTCGGTTGATGTTCCGAGCCGGACCGTCACCCTGAAGCGCTTGTAGTCTGCGTAATGAACCGTCATGCGGATGTGCACGTCGCCGGTGGTGAAGTGCAGCATGTCCTCGGCCCGTGTGTACGTGGGAAACCAATAATGGCCCTCAATATTTTCGCGGTAAGTCTCAAAACGGGGAAATAGGTTTTCGTTTCTGCCCTTGCGAATGTCCGGCACGGCTTTTCCGTCCGTCTTGACGATCTGCAAGTCCTCGTCGTCCACCCAGATGCGGCCCTGAAAGTAGCGCTGATTCTTCTCGATCTTTTTCGGCCCAACATCGAATACATAGGTACTGACTTCGTCCACTTGTTCGCGCCCAACATAGGTGATGTGGTACTTCGGCAACTCTTCGGTCGTGAGCACGAAGGGCTGAACATTCTGCAGATCGGCGAGATCTTGCTCCGACAACGATATACGCCGAAGCGTCGGCGGGGGCGCATAGGTGATTTTCTCGTAGCGCTTGCCCGATGGTGTGAAAATGACCTCGCTTGTCATCCGATATTCGCCGTCTGGGCGCCCACCGGCATCGATCGTTTGCACGATGAAGGTTTGCACGTAGGTATAGTTGTCGCGTTCCTTGCTGAACTCGGCTTCGCTCATCGCGAAACGCTGAATGATCTGGTCGACCGGGATAGAGGGGGGTTGATGGGTGATGCCAGAGGAGGTTCGCTTGGAAGTGGCAGGCTTCTGGAGCGGTTTCGGCTCCGGCGCGCTTGGAGGCGGGTCTGCTTGCCGAAGCGCCGGGGGCAGCGGCCCTTGCTGCTGTGCAGCGAGCGGGAGAGAAGCAAGCGAGGCAGCGAAGAGCACGAGAACCGTTACTATGGCTCGCGCTGTGAACTTGGTGGATCGCTTAGAACCAACTTGCCGCACGCTTTCCTGTGCCCCCCTCTGCTGTCTGATCCGGTCCATCAGGATAGGAGCTTCCTCCCAGCGCAGGGGTTGCTTCCCTGTATTAGACTTGGGAAAGGGGTAGTAGATTTGACATGACGGTTCCTCCTGCCGAATTCGAGAGATGCCTCTGTGTTGATCTGGCCTAACGTGGAACAGTCGATTAAGGCGTTGACTGAGCAGTTGAGACAGGCAACTTTAAAAGGCGACGCCGCTACCCTCGATAAACTGCTGGCGGACGATACATCTGGATAGACAGCGTCGGAGCAGCCAGGACCAAAGCTGATGCATTGGAGGGATTCAAATCAGGCAAACTGAAATACGAGGCCCTCGAGTTTTCCGATATGAAAGTGAGAGTCTATGGAGACACTGCCCTGGTCAACTACCACGGCGAAAGTAAAGGGGCATTTAGGGGCCACAGACCTTAGCGGGCAGGGCGAGTCGTCCGCGTTTTGGTCAAGCGCAAGGGGCAGTGGCAGAGTGTTTCGTTTCAAGCCACTCTCATCGCGCAGCAGCCATGAAGGCGCTTATCCCACTTGGCTGTTTTACATCGAACGGAGTTTGAATGAACTCAAGTAGGGTGTTGGGCCGGTCGCAGGGTCAGCCGCAGCGACCTGTCCGTTTCTTGGCCTTCCCACCAGTTTCTTTCAGATTGATCCGACTTGTAACCTTTGTGTGTCTGAGGTATCGCCATGAGCGAAATGAGCGATTGGATGCAGAGCAATTGGTTTGAGCTGGGGAGTCTCCTGGTTCAGTGCGCCATCCTGACGACCCTGGCCTGGTATGGCGGGAAAACGTTAAGAATCCTAAGGGCTTTCCAGGATCAGGATGAAGCACCGCAAAGGCTCGCACTTGCTCCTGCTGGGCCAGAAGGCGCAGGACACGGGGGCGGTGGATTAGCAGGTGCTTCGCGTAATCTCATAGGTTGGCTTCAGGCGCCGATGGGAAGTGGAGGGGTTGCTCCTTGGCATAGGGTCATAAGGTGGCTCCAAGCTCCGATGGGGAGCTGACGAGGGCGAAGAGCGATTCAGCGCACGGCGGACACGATAAGTGACCGGAGAGTGCGTCTGACAGAATCCGGCTTGCCGGCTCGCCCTCGAGGGAAGTCTTCAGGCAAAGACACCGCTCGTCTTTTATCTCCTTGTTGGACCGATTTCTTTTCCTTCCTTCGAACCACATCTCGGGGAGTCAATTGGCGTGGTATTGATGCACCCATGGCCGAAGCTTCTGAGGTTCTCAGAGATGCCCGCTAACGCGGTTCAAAACCTGTAGAGCCTCTCGTCCACATGATTGGTGACACTTTCTGCTTTGACCAGGCTCTGCTGGTCATGGGCCCTTCGCCTACTCCTGTGCGGATTTCTGCGGTAGAATCCTCCAAAACTTAGGAAAAAGGCCCTGTTTAGGAACCATGAGGGGAAGCCGCGTTTGCCTCGGCGGGCTCCCTTCGACCCGCCGCCCTTCGGCAACCTCGCGGCGGGGCGCTCCGATTCTGATCCGCGGCGGCGGACGGAGCGCCCCGTATCCAGTAAGGCATCGGGGCGCTGGAGCAGGGGCCACTCATCTGAGTTTCCTTCCCTGCCGGTTTGTGGTTAAGATGGGCGCCCAACTTTGCAGTTCGCCTCGGCCTGCTGTCGAAGGAGCGATGCTTTGCCGGTCTCAGTAGCCACAAACATCTTCGTTACCCAGCGTGGGCAACCCAAGATTCTGAACATCGTGAAGAAAGCGGCGGCCATAGGCGTGGCGGTTGTGGTGCTTCTGCTGGGAATAGCCTCGCAAGGCCAGGCGCAGGGTGCAGGGACCGGCTCGATTGGCGGAACGGTGAAGGATCCGAAGGGATTGGTGGTGCCCGGCGCCGCGGTGGTGGTGCGCAATGTGGAGACCGGTGCGCAGCGCACGCTGACCACCAACGAGGTGGGCCTCTACGCGGTGGTCTACTTGCGGCCCGGCCGCTACGAGGTACGCGCGAAGAAGGAAGGGTTCGCGGAGGTAGTGCACCAGAACCTGACTCTCGAAGTCGGCCAGGCTCTGACAGTTGATATCGAGCTGTCCCTGAAGGCCACCCAGCAAACTGTCAGGGTAACTGCGGGAGCTAGCATGGTGGAGACGGAAAGGACTGATGTGAGCCAGACAGTCAACCAAGTTCAGATTGAGAGCCTACCGCTGAACGGGCGGCGCTGGGACAACTTGGTCCTGCTGACCCCAGGCGTGAGCGAGGATGGCGGGTCCGGCCTGGTGAGTTTCCGCGGTATCTCAGGGCTCTACAACAACAATATGGTCGACGGCGTGGACAACAACCAGGCGTTCTTTTCCGAAACCCGCGGCCGCTCGCGCGTTCCCTATGGCTACAGCCTCGATGCCATCAAAGAATTGAACGTGGCCACAGCCGCGTATTCGGCGGAGTTTGGCCGAGCTTTGGGCGGCGTCGTGAATGCCGTCACCAAATCTGGCACCAACGAATTCCACGGCGACGCTTTCTATCTCATCCGCGACGACCTCTGGCTGGCTCGCGACCCGATTGCCAACGCCAGCGGCCAGCCCAAGCAAGACGAGCGACGCCAGCAGTTTGGTGGCTCACTGGGCGGCCCAATCGTCCACAACAAGTTGTTATTCTTCGCCGACTACGACCAGCAAAAACGCAACTTTCCGGCAATCGTCACGCCCGCTGACCCCAACTTCTTCAACATCTCCAGCGCCAACTCGCAAGCCTTTAACTGCGTCAACAACGCCACGCCCTCACTCGCTGCTGCTTGCAGCAACGTCCTCAACGCCCTCCAGCCGCTTTTCAATGTCACCGTTGCTCGCAAGGGGAACAACTACATCGGCCTCGGCAAACTCGACTACCAGTTGACCGCGAATAATTGGATCAGCGGGGAGGTCAACATCCTGCGTTGGGACTCACCCAACGGGATCTTCACATCTCCGGTGCTGAGCACGAGCGCCCTCGCAAATGGCACCGACAACGTGAAAAACGAATTCCTCAGCGTCAGTTGGAATTCGGTGATAAGGCCCACGGTCATCAATGAGGCGCGCTTCCAGTACGGTCGAGACTTTGAGTCGCAGAGCCCCAATCATTCGGGCCCTTCCTTCCGCTTTGATTTAATCGGAGGGGCGCAGTTTGGAATGCGAGATTTCCTCCCCCGCGGCGCTTTTCCCAACGAGAAGCGATTCCAGTGGGTCGATAACCTGAGCTGGGTTCACGGGCGGCATCAATGGAAGACGGGGCTTGACATCAGCCATGTGCGCGACGATGTCCAAAACCTGTTCCAAGGCGGGGGCGTGTACAGCTATCTTGGCCCGAGCGCGCTCAAAGATTTTGTCTCGGACCTAAGTACTGGCTCACGCAGCTACAACAACTTTACCCAGGCGGTCGATCCGTTCACCGGCAGCGGGCGAGGTTCCTTCAGCACCGACGACTATGACTTTTACTTCCAGGACAATTTCAAATGGCTGCCCAACTTCACGCTGAATATGGGCGTGCGCTACGAATTGCAAGCGATGCCCGGCATCCTCAAGGCCAATCCGTTGGTTCCTGAGAGCGCCCAGCTGAACACCGACACAAATAACTTCGGGCCGCGGCTTGGCTTTGCTTGGGACCTCCACGGCAAGCAGAAGCAGGTGATTCGCGGGGGATATGGCATCTACTACGGGCGCACGCAGAACAGCTCGATTTTCATCCACCTGTTTCAGAATGGCGTCTTCCAAGAGACTTTTCGGCTTGCGCCGAACGACTGCGGCGCCCCGAGCGTTCCGAATGTGCTGTTTCCCCAGCCAGCCACCGCACCGCCATTCAGCCCAATCTTTGGTGCGAGCGGGCCCACTCCGACGAGCGTCTACTCCGATCTGACCGCGTTCCTGGCTGCTTGCCCGGCCGCGGGTGGAACCTCAACTGTGGAGGCGCTGGACCCAAACTGGCTAAACCCGCTGGTGCACGCATACGATGTGGCCTACGAGCGGCAACTCCCATGGAACCTGGACGTGTCGGTGAGCTACCTCGGGGCTCGCGGCAGCCACCTGCCCATCTTCTACGACGTGAACCTGCCGCCGCCGGACACGACGAAAACCTATTTGATCTTTGACGGCAGTGGTGCTCCGCTGGCGCTGACCAAGGTTACGGTGGCCTTCTTCTCAGGGCCGCCTGCGGCCCCGCGGCCGCGGAAGGGTCTCGGCATTGTTCTGATGGGCAAAAGCGTGGTGAACTCCTGGTACAACGGACTGGTGCTGCGCGTCCGCTGGCGGCAGGTGCGAGGATTTTCCTTCGATGCCAACTTTACTTACTCCAAGGCGACTGACGACGGGCAGTGCGGCAACACGGAGTGCACTTTCGCCAACCTAGTCCCCATAGTGAATCCGTTTGATCTGCGAGGTGAATACGGTAGGTCGTCACTGGACACTCGTAAGCGGTTCATCATGGATTTCTACTGGGTCACTCCGTTCGCCAACTGGACCAACAATAATCCACTCAAACAAATCCTCGGTGGCTGGAAGGCCTCTGGCGTCTTTCGTGCGCAGGATGGCCACCCGGTGACCGCCACTCTCAACGGCTTTCCTTCTTGCAAGACGGGCGACGGTGGCCTGACCTGCGGCACCGTGAGTGCTTTTGCAGGGTCCACCGCGGGACGCGTGCCGTTCATCCAGCGCAACAGCCTGTTTACGTCCCCAGCGCTGGTGACCTTTGACCTGCGTATCGCCCGGGAATTCAAGCTCACCGAACGAAGCACGTGTGAGTTTATCTGGGAGGTATTTAATCTGTTCAATCGGACCAACGCGGTGCCCGGTAGCAAGGATGCCGTGCAGGCCCTGGCCTTTGACTTCATCAAGCCTGGAAGCAATTTCATTTCCGGCAATACCTCCTCGCCCTTTTGCCCCAAGCTTGGAGCGGTTTCTGGAGCGCCGGACTTCAATGGCTGCTTGGTGCAGCATGCACCGCCGCAGGTTGCGCCCAGCTCTGCCTTCCTCACAATCCAAAACACATCCAACACGTTATTTGGCGCGCGTCAGATGCAATTCGGCGCAAAGTTCCGCTTTTAGCTGCGCAATCCCTTCCCAGCTTCAAAGCATTCGGCGCAGCGCGATAACAGGGCAAATGGCGCCCCGATGGCGCAAGCCCGCGCGTTCTCTCAGCGAAAGAATGAGGTGCCCTCGTGGGAGGAAGGCGGCCTTGGTCAAACAGGTCGACGGTTCAGGAATGCCGATCGCTCGATATAGCGAGTCTTGCAAAGGCAGGGGTGTTCAAAGTGGGGGTCACGCCTGGGTCTCACCCTCCTAAAACTTCTTTCTTTTCCTGATTCCCCACGCTCGCACACCTCTGGATGCCCTTCTCTGTCATCCTCTCGAATCTGTGCGCGCACGAACAGCCATGGTAAGACAGGCGAGCTAACCAACTGCGGAGCCTCTCGCATCCCCTTGCCAGCCAAAGGCAAGTTGCCGCCACAGATCGTGGTAATCGTAGTCCGTTTGGAGAGCCAGATTGAGACGATTGTAGGAGGCGAAATCACTCACCAGATGGACAAGCTGGACGATGCCTTTGTCCGTCAGGCCGATCTGGCGGAGTTTCGCGATATCTTGATCGGTGACGGCTTGGGGGTCGGCGTTCACCCTCAGGGCGAACTCGATGATCGCTCGGAGTCGCTCGTCCGGAATGGCCTTCGTCCCCTCCACGACGAATTCTTTGACCTTGTCCTCTTCCGTCCGCAGGCCGTGGTTGAGGATGGTGCAAAAGGCGGCCGTGCAGTATGGGCAGCCGTTCGCCTTCGACACGGCGATGCCGACATACTGAATCTCATCTATCCGCAGCTCCCCGAGCTGCCATAGCGTTTTGGTGGCACCCAGTTTCGCCTTGAAGAATTCCGGAAAGTTCATCTCCACATAAAAGTGGTTGGGTACCGCGCCTTCCATTTGTATGACCCAATCGAGGATCTCCCGGATCACCGGATCGTTCACCCTCTCGGGCTTGATAATCTTTACACGAGCCATGGCGAGCCTCCTCTGTTCGAACGGGCAGCAGACGGTCCATTGATGGGCGAAAGCTCAATTGCCTGCCTGGAGTTTCCGAATCAGCTTCTTCGCCTCCTCCGGTTCAAACCACCAGGGGTTGTAGTTGGGTGGATCATTGAATCCGTTGGCAATGATGCTCGCCAGCTTGGGAATCTGGCTCGCTGCACCCATCAGCTCCAGCACATGCGGTGAAGGAGGCACAAGCAGCGAGTTAGTCCACTTCACCACCCACTGCGCATAGGCCCAAAAGATATCGAAGGTTTCCTGCATCCACTCGGCGTCAAACGGTTTCTTACCGCGCTCTACGATGCGATCCAGGTAGACCATGGCCGCTTTACTCGCCGTATTCGAACCCTGCCCCGTGATGGGATCGTTGAGCACCACAACATCCGCCATGCCCAGAACGAAACGCCCGGAAGGCAGCCGACAGACGGGCTTGCGCACCGTGGGCGCAAATCGGCCTGTGAGGATCCCATTTTCATCCGTGAGCTGGATTTCGCGACAGCGTTCCGCCTCCCAGGGAAGCCACCGCTCCAGGATTTCCTTGCTGCGCTGAAGGTGCTGTTCAGGCGTTTTGACATCCTGCCAGCAATCCATCGGCCCGCCAGGGACCCCTTCAAACACCATGATTTCGCACGGCCCGTTAACGGTCAGAGCGGGGAAAACGAAGTATTCACCGACCTGGGGAATCAGACTGAAAGCAACCGCCGGAAAGGGTTCGCGAGAAACCATATTATTCACGTAGGTGAGAGCCAAGGCTCGCATCGGTTTGTCGAAGGGGGAGTTCTGCTGGTCCCCTTCGAAAAGGCGAGCGATTTCCCCTTTGCCCGCGGCCACCAAGACCAGCTCGTGGCTTCTGGCATACTCGTCCAGGTCCTGAACCCCAGCTTCCTTGTAGATAACGTTCCCGCCTCGCTTTGCAAACTCCTCCAGCCATCCCGCGAACTTCACCCGCTGGTCTACGGACTGGCCGTAATGATCCAGCTTCGCTTCCCAGAAGAGCGCGCGGCGGCCGTTGGGACCCGGGATGGAAAAAGCGATTCCCTCGGTAATCGGGCAATCCTTTTCCCAAAAGTTGATGCCCAGGTCTCGCTCGTTTTGGAGGGAATCTTGAAACATGAACTGACTGGAGGAGACCCGGCAGCTGCGGATTTGCTGAGGAGTGCGATCGGAGATCACGGCAACTTCGTAGTCTTTTTGCAGGAGGCCCAGGGCCAACTGCAAACCGGATTGGCCCGCCCCAACGATGGCGATCTTCCTCATCAAATGCCTCCTGGATTACGAGAAATTGGCTCTCTCCATCGTTCCACGCTTCTCGGTTGGCCCTGCGGGAAACCCGTTCCTTTTACCCGGCGCGGCAAGATGATAGTATTTGCCCCGAAAAAAACAAGTCCCTGTGACTCAGTCGCTCAGTCAAGGAGGCCAGCATGGAGGGATTGCAGGGCAAGGTTGCCATCGTCACCGGCGGCGCGACCAAGATCGGCGCCCATGTGGTGCGCGCCTTCCACAAGGAAGGCACCAAAGTGGTGGTAGCGGACATCGACGCTAAGGGCGGGCAGGCGGTCGCGGACGAACTGAGGGAGGGCGTCCTTTTCGTGAAAACCGATCTTGCCGACGATGGGCAGCTCGCTGCCTGTGTCGCCCGGGCGGTGGCAGCGTTCGGCGGCATAGATTTCCTGATCAACTTAGCCTGCACTTACATCGACGACGCCATCAACGCGACGCGACAAAATTGGCTAGACAGTTACAACATCAATGTCGTGGGTGGCGCGATGATGCTGAAGGCAGTTCGACCGCATATGGTCAAGCGAGGAGGCGGCGCCGTCATCAACTTCGGCAGCATCAGTGCCAAGGTGGCGCAGCGCGGCCGCTGGCTCTACCCGGTGACAAAGGCCGCGATCCTGCAGCTCACGCGAAACGAGGCGCTGGATCTTGCCGCCGATAGGATCCGCGTCAACTCGGTCTCCCCCGGTTGGACTTGGTCCAGGGTGATCGAGGAGCTGACCCGCGGCGACAAAGCGAAGGCCAACAAAGTCGGGGGCCCCTTTCACCTACTGGGCCGGATCGGGGAACCGGAGGAGGTGGCTCAGGCGGTCCTCTTCCTGTGCTCCAGCCACGCTTCGTTCATCACGGGCGCCGATCTTGCGGTGGACGGCGGCTACTCAGCGATGGGGCCGGAAATGGCCGCGGCGGCCATTCCGAAACTGATGGAATAAGACCAGTGGCGCGATTGGTTGGGCAGCGTTCGACAGGACCGGAGTGGGCAGCCCGCTTTACTTATGAAACGCATCGGCATCATTGGCGCTGGCCAGTCGGGCTTGCAACTTGGCCTTGGCTTGCTCGACGCGGGCTACGAAGTGACGGTCTTCTCCGACCGGTCCGCCCACGAGGTCCACAATGGAAAGGTCATGTCGAGCCAGTGCATGTTCGACTCGGCGCTCCAGATGGAACGGGATCTCGGGCTGAACTACTGGGAACGCGAATGTCCCAAGGTGGAAGGCATCGGGTTTACTGTGCCTGGCCCGGATGGCAACAAGCAGATCGACTGGGCGGCACGCATGGATCGTTACGCCCAATCGGTGGACCAGCGGGTCAAAATTCCCGGCTGGATGGCCGAGTTCGAGAAGCGTGGGGGCGAACTACGAGTTAAGGAAGCGGACATCGAGGATCTCGAGAGCTGCACCGGAAGCCATGATCTCGTCGTCGTTGCGAGCGGCAAGGGAGAAATTAGCCGGCTGTTCGAACGGGACGCCAGCCGCTCGCCATTTGACAAACCGCAGCGCGCGCTCGCGCTTACCTACATCAAAAACATCCGGCCGCGTGAGCCCTACGGGGCGGTTTGCTTCAATCTGATCCCAAACGTGGGGGAGTACTTCGTCTTCCCCGCACTAACGACCAGCGGGCCGTGCGAGATCATGACCTTCGAAGGAATTCCGGATGGCCCGATGGACTGCTGGGCTGATGTCCAGACCCCGGAACAGCATTTAGCCAGAAGCAAATGGATTCTCGATACCTTCATGCCGTGGGAGGCGGAACGCTGTCGGGAGATCGAATTGACCGACGACAGTGGCATCCTAGTGGGTCGCTTCGCACCCACGGTGCGCAGGCCCGTCGGCATGCTTCCCTCGGGCCGCAAAGTGCTTGGCATGGCTGATGCCGTTGTGCTCAACGACCCGATCACCGGTCAAGGTGCGAATAATGCCGCCAAGAGCGCCGAGATTTACTTGAAGAGTATTCTCGAGCGCGGCGAGCGGCCCGCCGATCAAGAATGGATGCAGCAGACTTTCGACCGATATTGGATCGGGTATGCGCAATGGGTGGTGCACTGGACAAATCTGATGCTCAAGCCACCGCCACACGTTCTCAAGTTGCTGGAGAGCTCCGGGAAAATTCCGCCGCTCGCCACCTCCGTCGTCAATGGTTTTGATGACCCCCGCACCTTTTTCCCCTGGTTCATCGATCCGGCTGCAGCCAAACGGTACCTGGCGGCTAAGGCGGCGGAGGCAGTTGCCGGTCGCTTCGATCGGAGAGATTTTCGCCGGGCGCTCGGCGAGTTCGCTACCGGCGTGGCCGTCGTGACCACCCGTGCGAGAGACGGCCGCCGGATCGGCGTGACGGTCAACTCGTTTACCTCACTGTCTCTGGATCCGCCCCTAGTGCTCTGGTGCCTGGCGCGCGAGGCAGCCAGCCTTCCCGATTTCACTGGGGCGAGCCACTTTGCAATTAACGTGCTGGCAGCCGACCAGCACCATCTATCGCGGCAGTTCTCAACACCGCTGCCGGATAAGTTCTGCGATGTTGACTTTGCCGAGGGAGTGGCTGGAATGCCCCTGCTCAACGGGGTTATCGCCCGCTTCATTTGTCGCAACGTCAAACAGCATGACGGTGGCGACCACGTGATCTTCGTTGGCGAGGTCGAGGCGTACGAACGGTTCGACGGCGAACCTCTAGTGTTCCATTCGGGACGCTACCGCGTGGCGACGCGCCATCCCGAGCTTGCGGAGTAACCGGAGTGACGCCCTCCAATGCCCCACGAAGGAGAGAAAAGAATGCAAGCGCTAGCAGAAAGTCGCAAGCCTGGCGGCTGCGATTCGGGAGGCAGGGATGACTACCTCGAGTCGATACATCGGCATGGCGCTCAAGCGCAAGGAAGACCCCCGACTGATCACAGGCCTCGCGCATTACGTGGACGATATTCAACTTGCCGGGATGCTCTACGTGGCCTTTGTACGCAGTCCCTACGCGCAAGCACGCATCCGCTTGATTGACGTCCGCGAGGCCCGGACCGCGCCCGGCGTGGTCGCAGTACTAACCGGCGAGGACGTTCGGGGCTCAATCGGTCCGGTGCCGTGCGCCGCGCAGATCCCGGACATGAAGGCGCCACAGCACCCGGTCCTGGCACTCGAAAAGGTACGCTTCGTGGGGGAGCCCGTGGCGCTAGTGGTAGCGACGGATCGCTATCTGGCCCGCGATGCCGTTGACTTGGTCGAAGTGGACTACGGGCCGATGACGCCGGTGGTCAACCCCGAGAAAGCCCTGGCCAAAGGCGCAACGCCGATTTATGAACAATTCAAGGACAATGTCGCTTTTCGCTGGGAGCTGGAAGGCGGCGATGTCAAGAAGGCCTTTAAGCAAGCCGACCGCGTGGTCCGGCAGCGGATGATCAACCAGCGGCTGATCCCGGTGGCGATGGAGCCGCGCGGCGTCCTCGCCGAGTACAAGCCGGGCGAGAAGCTGCTCACGGTTTGGTCGTCCACGCAGATCCCGCACCTGCTCCGGACGCACATTGCAGCCATGCTGAACTTTCCGGAGAACGCAGTGCGCGTCATCGCGCCAGAAGTTGGCGGCGGGTTCGGCAGCAAGCTGAATGTCTACGCCGAGGAAGCGCTGGTGGCCTATCTGGCCATAAAGCTGGCCAAGCCAGTCAAGTGGATCGAATCACGCCGGGAAAATTTCCTCGCCACGATCCACGGCCGCGACCAGATCTGCGATATGGAGCTGGCCGTCAAGCGCGACGGCACGCTGCTCGGCTTGCGCTGCCAGATCATCGCCGACCTGGGAGCCTACTACCAGTTGCTGACGCCGATGATCCCCACGCTGACCGGATTGATGATGTCTGGCTGTTACCGGATTCCTGCCGTGAGGGTGGAAATCACCGGCGTGTTCACCAACAAGATGGCCACCGACGCCTATCGTGGGGCGGGCCGCCCGGAGGCTACCTATTTCATCGAGCGCGCTATAGACCTGGTCGCGACAGAGTTGAAAAAAGACCCGGTAGAGATTCGGCGAAAGAATTTCCCCCAGCCGAAAGAGTTTCCTTATTCGACGCCAACCGGGCTCGTTTACGACAGTGCGAACTACGAAAAGAGCCTTGACGTAGCGCTCCGGAAAGCCAACTACAAGAAGCTCCGCCAGGAGCAGGCCAAGCTTCGCAAGAAAGGGCAGCTCGTGGGTATTGGCGTTTCAAGCTACGTTGAAATCTGCGCCGTGGGCCCCTCGAGCGCAATGCCCGCGGGGGGCTGGGAAAGCGCCACGGTGCGCGTGGAGCCGACCGGGAAGGTAACCATTCTCACCGGTTCCTCACCACACGGCCAGGGACAGGAAACCAGCTTCGCACAGATTGCCGCCGACGTGCTCGGCCTCGAGCCTGACGACATCTTGGTGGTTCACGGCGACACGGCGTCGGTGCCTTACGGCATTGGGACCTTCGGGAGCCGCGCCACCGCCGTGGGCGGTACGGCCGTCTACAAGTCGCTTGAAAAGTTGCGCGACAAGCTGGCGCAGATCGCCGGCTTCATCCTTCAGCAGGATCCCAAGAAACTCATCTTGCGCGACAGGAAAATTTTTGCCAAGGCGAATTCGCAAAAGTCGCTCGCCTTCGGCGAAGCGGTCAGCACCGCCTACGTCGCGAAGACCTTGCCACCGGGAATGGAGCCAGGCCTTGAGGCAACCACATTTTTCGAGCCCCCGAACTTCACCTTCCCGTTTGGCACGCACATCTGCGTTGTCCAGGTGGACGGAGAAACCGGAGACGTGCGGCTGGTGAAATACGTGGCGGTGGACGACTGCGGCAACGTCATCAACCCGCTTCTGGTCGATGGGCAGATCCACGGCGGCATCGTGCAGTCCGTTGGCCAGGCGCTCTTGGAAGAGGCGGTCTACGACGAACAGGGCCAGCTCATTACCGGCGAATTGATGGATTACGCCATTCCCCGCGCCGGGGATATCCCTTGGATGGAGACAGCGCGCACCGTGACACCGTCGCCAGTGAATCCGCTGGGCGTGAAGGGCGTGGGAGAGGCGGGAACGATCGGCGCAACGCCGGCCTTGGTCAATGCGGTGGTGGATGCGCTCGCGCCATTCGGCGTGCGCCACGTGGACCTTCCGGTGAAGCGCGAGCGTATCTGGCAGATTCTGCGCAAGACGAAAAGGGCCAAATGATTCCAGCAGCCTTTGAATGCCGTGACCAGGGGCCTTGGCGCATCCTGTCTGCATCCCGCAAGAGAACGATACCATTCCGACTGAGCTGGGGCCGCTTGAACCGGACAGAATCAGCGCCTCAGGCGGTGTCGTAGAGTAAACATCCGCTAGATTGGCGGACGTGCAACAGGCGCGCAAGCAACATCAAAATTTTGTTGACCTTGCGGACACCGAGTGGCAGAGTTTGCGCCCAAAGGGCCTCGGACATTCTGTTGAATCTTGTGCGGGGTGAGGGGTCATGAACAAGAAGCAAAATTTCCTTCGCTGGCTTGGAGCTTTCGCTGTTTTAGCTCTCGCGCTAACAAGCAATACTTTTGCGCAGGAGTTGGCCACCTTGCGAGTAACGGTGGTGGACGCTACGGGAGCCATCATTCCTGGGGCGGAAATCACGCTTAAGAACACGCAAACGGGAGCTACACGCACTGCAACCACCGGGGACAATGGCCTTGCCGTGATCGCCGGCCTCCCTCCGGGAGGCTATGAGCTGACTGCGCGTACCGCGTCTTTCGCGCCGCGTACTTTGCCCGTTCAACTCTCGGTTGGCCAGGTAGCCTCTCTGAGTGTGGCGTTAGGGATTCAGCCTCGAGAGGAAAAAGTTGAGGTCCTTGCCACCGCGCAAGGCATTGACGTGGAGAAAGCCGAACTGAGCCAAGTGATTGACACTCGCAAGATTGAAGACCTGCCCATCCAGGGGCGCGAGTTCATCGACTTTGCCTTGCTCACCCCCTCGGTCAGCGTGGGAAGGAGCACTGCTATCGGGGCTCAGTCACCGTTCACCGAGACAGTTTTGAAGCTGAGCTTCGCAGGCGTGCGGGAAAGCCACACCACTTTGATTGTGCAGGACGGCCTGGACTACACCACGAGTATTTCGGGCGTGCAGCGCGTGCCTCCCTCCCAGGACTGGGTCCAAGAGTTTCGAGTCGTCAACAGCCCTTACACCGTTGATACCGGGCGCAGCCTCGGCTCGATTGTGAGCACGGTGACCAAGTCGGGCAGCAATGAGTTGCATGGGTCCCTCTACGAGTTTTTCCGAAACAACAAATTGAACGCGAATAATCTTCTCTCCGGCCCTGGTTTCCGCACCTTCCGGTTCAACCAGTTCGGGGTGGAAGCGGGTGGACCGATTGTGCGGGATAAGTTCTTCTTCTTTGGTGGCTACGAGGGCCAACGGCGGGCGGAATCACCCATTTATTCGGACTTCATCCTCAAGACCATTAATCCGAACCCCGCCACCTGCCCCGGCCTTCCACCTCCTGGTATATTTAACCCGGGCTGCGCCAGCATCAACGCTACAAAGCAATTTTTGGGCTTGAAACCCGAGGTTTTATCTTCGGTTCTGCAAATCGAGGACTACGACAAGTTCATCACCAAGGCCAACTACAATTTGAGCAAATCGAAATTCCTCAATCTCACTTATGTTTTCAACGACGTTCGGAAAAAGAGTGTGCGAGGCGCGGACCCCGGTGCGGGGCTTCCCTCCTCCTATCGGGACAACCCGGTCCGCGACCAGACCGTGTATGGGAGCTTGATTGATATTGTTTCGCCGGACGTGACTCTGGACACGTCGTGGCAATTCGGCCGGCGAAACTTCGGTCTGGAACCAGTCGGGGCGGGGTTTGAGCCCGCCATAACGATTCCCAATTTGCTTTCGGGGGGAGGCTTTGTCGGGAGTTTCCGATTTTATCGAGAACAGCGTTTGCAGGCCGTCGAGAACGTGAGCTATGCCCACGGCAACCATGCCTTCAAGTTTGGCGGTGATTTCCATCAAGTCTGGAACAGTACCCAGGACCCACTGTTTACTCCGGGACACGCGATATTTCCTATTCCAGACGGTTTCTTCGGAACTGGCAGCGGCTTTACCCAACCAACACCGTTGATCTTCCAGTTCGCAGAACCTCGGGAATTTTTTGGCAAGCAGATTCCGCCGCGCGATCCCAATTTCCAGGCCGGGCTTTTTGCGGGACCCGCAGGGAGCGTTTTTGACGAGAGCTTCCGCTTGCGTTACACCCATCAACTCTACGGAGCCTTCTTCCAGGACGCATGGAAGATCCGGCCGAGCTTCACGCTGAACTTAGGTGTCCGTTACGATGTCGAAACGATGCCTTCGGCGACTGATGCAAAGTTACAGCCTGGCAGCAACCACAACACCGATTACAAGGATATCCAACCACGGGTCAGTTTCGCTTATTCATTCCACCAGGGAAAAGGCGTGCTGCGGGGCGGGTATGGAATCTTCGTCTCTCCTTTTATCTTTAGCGATATCTTGGTGAGCTGGATTGGGGCCTCCGAGTTCAGCTATATGAATCAGCCGCTGCTCTCCCAGTTCCAAGATCCTCTCAACCGCCTCATTGGGCTCGGAGCCTCAGGAGTTGTCGGTCTGATCCCATCCCCCCCGATAGGGCCCGGACCAATTCCAGGCTCAGGCTGCCCCACTACGGCTGCCGCTTTCGCCGCGTTTACCTCAACGGGGGCCTATCCGCCACCCAGCGGAGCGGGAGGCCTCCCCTGCCTCATCCAATTTCCCTTGGGCTACGCGCAGAAGGACTTTCCCCGTCCTTATGCCCAGCAAGCCAGCCTGCAGTTGGAGCACGAGCTTGGCAAGAACTTCTTTATCTCGGCAGGATATCAGTATCTGCATGCCATAAGGCTGCCCACTTATTTGAGTATCAATGCCATCCCCAATGGGACCGTTCTCAATGGCAAAACAGTCTCCTGCCCCGTCTTCCCAGGCTTTCCCGCGGGCAAAACGAGTTTCTGCCCTGCTGATCATAATTTCGGCTTTGTGCTGTTTGTTACCCCGCAAGCTTTCTCCATCTACCATGCAGGCACACTCAGCCTGCGCAAGCCCTTTGCCAACCATTACAGCTTGCTGGCCAACTACACCTGGTCGAAGTCGATTGATATTGAAACGACCATTAACCTCCCGAATTCGCCGGAGAACTACCTTAATCTAAACCTTGACCGCGCTGTAGGGGACAACCATATCGCTCACCGCTTGACCGTGGCGGTTTTGGGTGAAGCGCCGCAGCAGTGGCGCGTGTTGCGAGGCTTTAAAGCTTCGCTCCTGGTCAACTTGCAAAGCGCGCGCTTTTTTACGATTAATGCCGGGCCTGACACCAACGGCGACCTGTTCCCGTTCAACGACCGCGTGGGCACGATCGGGCGCAATACCTACAAAGGGGATCCCTTCTACAACGTGGACTTGCGCATCCAGCGGACGATCCCAATCCGGGAGCGCCTGAAAGGCGAACTTAGCGCCGAGTTCTTTAACCTCTTTAACAGGGCGAATGTCGAAGACGTCAATCACGTTTATGGGGCACCCGATTTCGTCGGGCCCATCCCGAGGCAATTCGGCGACGGGATCTCGGCTCCGATTCCCAGCTTCGGCACAGCCAAATTCGCTGCGCCGGCACGCCAGATCCAGCTCTCTTTCCGGCTAAACTTTTAATTCGCTTTGAATATCAGTGCAGGCATTAGCCCTGTTGAGCGGGCCTATTGTCGTTTAGCCATTTCGCCTAGAGGCCCGAAAAGGAGCAGAGCGCCGTGGTGAAGCCATATACAGCCGTAGGGTTGATCCCCACCGTTCGCGGAATACGAAAGCGCAAGGACATCAAGATTAATCTGGAACACTTGAAGCATCTGGTCAAGGCTGCTAGTTGGCTCTCGGCTTTGGATCTTCCCGTTAGACTCATCGCCTTTCCTGAAGGTGCATTGCAAGCCTTCAATGACGAAGTTCTCGATTTGGACCACGTCCAGTACGCGCGAGAATGTGCCATTGACATACCCGGTGAGGAAACGGAAGAACTCGGAAAGATTGCCCGTGAGTACGGCGCCTTTATCATGGCCCAGGCCAAAGCGCGCCACCCTGATCTAAAGGACCGCTTTTTCAACGTCGGCTTCATCCTCAATCCGAAAGGGGAGGTGATCTTAAGACACTATAAGGTGTCGCCGCTGTTTCCCGTCGAGCATTCGGTTTGCCCTCACGACGTCTATGACTGGTGGATCGAGAAATACGGGCGAAATCTGGATGCCTTTTGGCCAGTCGCCGATACCGAAATTGGCCGTCTGGGCATCATGATGGCCAACGAAGGCTCCTATCCTGAGAATGCGCGGGCCTTGGCCATGAACGGCGCAGAGCTGGTCTACCGGGCTTCGTACCCTCATCCCGCTACCGGTAATGAGTTCTTTGAGATCCAGAACCGGGCTCGGGCGCTTGACAATAACTTTTACGTGGTGGCTCCAAACCTGGGGACTTACTACCTGTTCCCTGAAGAAACGACGCCTATCGATACATTTGGAGGGCGTTCCTTCATCATCGATTACAAAGGCCGCATTGTCGGACGCCAGGAGTACGGTGCAGGCTCGACCTATGTGGGTGGGGTGATCGACATAGAGGCGCTTCGCGATCACCGAGCGCGAGCGCAGTGGGACAACTGGTTGAAGGATCTGCGAACGGAGCTCTACCAGATCCTCTATGAGCAGCCTATTTATCCAAAGAATCTCTATTTGGAGCGCGAGCCGATGAAACACGCGGAGTACCGCGAGAAGGTTATCAAGCGCCAGATTCGGCTCATGCACGACCGAGGCATCTGGGTGAAACCAGAACGATGATAGTCAATTACCCTTTGCTGGCAAGCCTTTGGCCATTCATCCGTCCAGAATTTACCCTGTGAGTTTGGTGCTGAGCTGGACCTGCAGGGTAGTCAACGCGTACCAGACCGTGCCGCGGCTACGACTCGACCCAGCACGCTACAACAAGCTTCGTCAGCGGGTACTGGAGCGGGACGGGTGGTGCTGCCGGCGCTGTGGTCGACTGAGCGGACTTCATATCTGTCCGCGTGGTCAGCTCGGAGAGGACGTCGAGGGGAATCTCATCACTCTATGCGCCAGCTGCCACCGAGTTGTCCATTCCCAGAAACGGAAATAAAAGCACTGATGGGAACCTTCGGTGTCTGCTCTTGCCTTGGAGAAGCGCGGCTAACCTTGTAACCTTCCAGCTTGGATATGCCCCACATGTTCTTGAAAAATTAGCTGCCTCTGATAAGCTTCTACCGCCTGAAGGTTCCGGATTTAGCGGCTTGCCCCAGGTGCACCCGTGGGGGGAACCAATCATGTACCCTCGAGCATTCCACTATCATCGCGCAAGGTCGTTGGAGCAGGCTTCCTCCCTACTGGCGGAGTTGGGTGAGGAAGCGAAAGTACTGGCCGGGGGCCAGAGCCTGATCCCGCTCATGAAGCTTCGGCTGGCCAGCCCCGGCCATCTGGTGGATCTGAATTTTGTGCCGGGGCTTTCTTATGTCGAGCAAAACGATGGCGAGATTCGATCCGGGGCGCTGACGCGGCATGCGGAGATCGAATCTTCTCCTGTCGCCCAACAGATTCCAATTCTCTACGACTGCGCTTCAGGCATTGCCGATGTGCAGGTCCGCAACCGGGGAACCCTGGGCGGGTCGCTAGCGGAGGCCGATCCGAGCGGCGACTGGGCACCTGTCCTGCTTACTCTTTCCACCGCGGTGCGCTGCGTGGGGCCGCAGGGCGAACGCACCATCCCACTCTCCAAGTTTTTTCTTGACGCCTACACGACGGCGCTCGGTCCGGCAGAACTGGTGAGCGAGGTGGTGGTCCAGATCCCTCCGAAGAATAGCGGCGGGGCTTACCTGGCGTTCAAGCGCTGCGCGCCGGTATATGCGACGGCCAGCGTGGCTGTGCACTTAACCGTGGAGGACAAGGACATCTGCAAAGACGCACGGATTGCGTTGGGAGCTGTGGGTCTCACTGCGATTCGCGCACAGCAGGCCGAAGCAGCGTTGCGGGGACAAGCATTCACAAAGAAATCCATCGATGCCGCCGCAGAGGCGGCGCACGCGGCTGCCGAACCGCAATCCGACATGCGGGGCTCCGCAGAGTACAAGCGGGGGCTGGTGGGGGCACTGGTGAAGCGGGCTATCGAGATCGCCCTCCGGCGCAGTCGCGGGGAGCGCGTGGAGGTGAGTCACATCTATGTCTGAAACAATCGAGCGCGTGCCGATCCGCGTAACTGTGAACGGGAAGGGCTACCAGCGCGAAGTGGAACCTCGGCTGCTGCTGGTGGACTTTCTCCGGGAAGAACTCGACCTGACCGGCACGCACATCGGCTGCGATACCTCCTACTGCGGTGCATGCACGGTCCTGCTGAACGAAGCGAGTGTGAAATCGTGCACCGTGTTTGCCGTGCAGGCAGATCAGGGCGAGGTACTGACCGTCGAGGGCCTCGAGCAGGACGGCCACCTGCACCCGCTCCAGCAGGCCTTCGCCGATCACTACGGGCTGCAATGTGGCTACTGCACGCCAGGCCTGCTGCTCTCGGCGTGTCATCTGCTGGTCAAGAACCCGCACCCGACCGAGCAACAGATCCGCAAAGCGATTGCCGGAAACACCTGCCGCTGCACGGGCTACCAGAATATCCTGAAAGCCATTCAAGCTGCTGCCCAGAGCATGGGAAAATGAACAGAAATGGCCATCACCTTCGGAAGTGAATTCCGTGTCCACCGAAAGCGGGAGGAGGTCTACGATTTTCTGACCAACCCGAATCGCTTTGCACCTCTGCTGCCCGATTTCGAGAGCATGACGGTCGACGACGAGTGCCACTGCACGGTGAACGTGAAGGTGGGCATCGCACACATCCGAGGCACGGCGACAGTCCATCTTCAACTGGTCGAAGCGGAGCGTCCCCGGCGTGCGCTCTACCAAGGGAAAGGAAACGTCCCCGGGGGCTCGGTGAATCTGACCGTCCGCTTTGACTTAGAAGAGGATAGCGCCGGAACAGACGTGGCCTGGAAAGGCGAAGCTCAACTGTTCGGAGCGATCATTTCGGTAGCCGGAGGGCTGCTCGAGCCGCTGGCCAAAAAGAACGTTCAGAGGTTGATTGAAGGGCTGCAAAAGGCACTCGGTTGAATCCGCAGAAGGGACCGCTGGCGAAACCAAAAGGAGATCGCGCGTGAGGAGAAAGACTTCCCAGAAAGTGCGAGGGGAGGGCCACGAAGGCACCGGCGTCGCGCAGCACTGGGTCGGCCAGTCCGTGCCTCGCAAGGAAGCAGCTCGACTTATCCGTGGACAAGGCAAATTCACTGACGACTTCAAGCTGCAGGGGATGTTGTACCTTTGGCTCGCCCGCAGCCCCTACACCCACGCCAGAATCGAGGCGATCGACGTCACAGCAGCGGAGCAGGCACCCTGTGTGGTTGCAGTGCTCACCGGCCCCCAGGTGGCCCAACTGGTGAAACCTTTCTTTGAGATTGGCCCCGGTCCCAGCTCTAAGATTATGGATTACCCCATGGCCGTCGAAAAAGTGCGCTTTCAGGGCGAACCGGTCGCTGCGGTCGTGGCCGAGTCTCGCATGGCCGCCGAAGATGCGGCCGAGCTGGTCAAGGTCGACTACCAGATGCTCGAGCCGGTTCTCGACGTTGAAACCGCTCTGTCCAACCGCAGCCTCCTCCACGAAACCGCTGGCACGAACTGCATTTGGGAGGGCGTCTTCGAGTACGGCGACGTGGAGAAGGCTTTCGACAAGGCCGCATACGTTGTACAGATTGATCGGCTCCACTTCCATCGCTTCTCGAGTACCCCGCTTGAGAACAACGTGGTAATCGCCCAGTGGGACTTGAAGGACAACCACATCAGTTTCTGGTGCAACAATTCATTCCCTGCCTTCGCCATCCTTTTTCTCGCCCCCGCGCTGGGCGTCGGCATCGACCAAATCCGCGTCCAGACCCACGACATCGGCGGAAGTTTCGGGATCAAGATCACCAACTATCCCTACATGGCCCTTTGCGCGCTGGCCTCCCGGAAGGTCGGCGGCCGTCCGGTGAAGTGGACGGAGACGCGTTCCGAGCATATGACCGCCAGCGCCCACGGAAACGAAAGGACGTTCCTGGACACCCGCGTGGCGCTCGACAAAGACGGCTGCATCACCGCCATCGCTTCGCGCCACATCGACGACTGTGGTGCCTATCCCCGCTACGAGCCACTGGGTTGTGTGATCTGGTCACAGGTATTGCCGGGCGCCTATCGCTTCAAAAATGCGCGATTCGGCTTCAGCCAAGCGGTTACCAACAAATGTCCGGTGGGGCCAAACCGTGGCTATTCGCGCATGCAGCACCTGTGGTTCCTCGAGCGCGTCGTAGACATCTGCAGCCACGAACTTGGTTTTCCAGCCGACGAGATGCGCCGGCGGAATTACATTCGCGCAGAAGAATTCCCCTACACGACGCCGAACGGCTGCGTTTATGACTCCGGGGATTACGCCAAGATGCTAGCCATCGCCCAGGAGCGGATCGGTTGGGAAGAGTGGCAGAGGAAAAAGCGCCAGATGCGGGAAGAGGGGCGCCTGGTCGGCATCGGGATCGGAAGCACGCTGGATTCAGGCACAAACAACTTCGGGCAATCGCGCATAATCAACCCCGACGCGCCATTTTCAGGCCAGTCGGAGGTGGCCACGGTCAAGCTGGAGATCGATGGCAAGCTGGTGGTCAGCATCGGCTCAGTGCCGCAGGGGCAAGGTCACGAGACCACCGCCGCGCAGGTCGTCGCCGATGTCTTCAATGTGCCTCCCGACCTGGTGATCGTGCGGCCCGGGTTTGACACCGAGCGCAACTGTCACACCGGCCACTCGGGAACCTACGCCAGCCAGTTTGCCGTCACGGGGCTCTCAGCGGTTCACGGCGCCGCGCAGAAGCTCCAGGCCGAGATGAAGCGGCTGGCCGCCTTTGCACTCGGCGCGCGCGAAGACCGGCTGGAATTCGCCATGGGAGAGCAGGGCCCGGAGGTACGCGTCAAAGAGACGAAAAAAGTGGTCAATTACTGGCGGCTAGCCAATTTGGTGAACGTCAACAACGCCGAACTCCCCAAAGGTCTGGACGTCACCCTCAACTGCCGTTACATCTACCGGCCGCCGTTCAAGGTGCCGGACATCAGGCGGAAGTACGGCAACCTGACGCTTACCTATGCTGCCCAATTGCACATCGCCGTCGTCGAGGTTGACCGGGAAACTTACCAGCCGAAGATCCTTGCGTATGTGGCAGTGGACGACTGCGGGCGGACAATCAACCCCACCATTGTCGAGGGTCAGGTGCACGGAGCGACGGCCCACGGGATTGGAGCGGCTCTGATGGAGAGCTGCGTGTACGATTCGGCCGGCAACATGCTGACTGCAACCTTCAGCGACTACACTCCCATCACCGCGCTGAACATGCCCACCCTCCTCTACGGGCACGTGGAGAGCCCCTCTCCGTTCACCTACAACGGCGCGAAAGGCATGGGCGAGGGCGGAGGCGCTCCGCTGCACACCATCTGCGCGGCACTGCAGGACGCTCTCTACTCGAGCGGCGTCGTCATCACCGACTCGCACAACAACGCAGAGAGCATCTACCGGGCCATGAAGCGCGCGCCGGCGGGCCCGCCTGATGAGAGCGCGAAGGTCCTGCGGCGGCCGGCTGCGCAAGCGGTTGCCCGGTGATGGGGCGACGGCCGGCATATGGCCAAACGCGTTTGCATCATTGGTTGCGGGGCCATCGGGAGCCTCTACGCTGCCCACCTCGCGCGGGTAGCCGACGTATACGCCTTTGTACGCCGCCCCGAGCATGCGCGCGCGCTGAACGAGCAAGGGCTAAGGGTTTCTGGCAAGCACGAGTTCACCGCCGCGATCAAGGCCTCCACCGACGCCCGCGAGCTGCCGAAGTTCGATCTCGGTATTGTCTGCACCAAGGCCACGCAGACCGCTGCTGCCGTGGCTCCGCTCGCGCACCTGTTTCCGGAAGGTGCGGTGCTGTCAGCCCAGAACGGTTTGGGCTCCGAGGAAGTGATTGCGGAACTGACTGGCGGGTACGTGATCCGCGGCACCACGTTCATGAGCGGGTCGCGTCACAGCGACACCCATGTGCAGTTTGAGCTGGACACAGCCACCTGGCTCGGACCCTTCGAACCGGCGCACACACCTTTTCGACTGGTGCAGGAAGTGGCCGAGTTGATCGTGGCGGGCGGCTTGAAGGCAGAAGCGCTCGCGGACGCGCGCCCAGCGCAATGGTCGAAGCTGATCTTCAATGCCTCGGTCAACTCAGTGGCTGCGCTGACCGAGCTTCCGCACTGCTCGCTGTTTGCCCGCGAGGACGATTTCGCCGACCTCGGCCGGCTGCTGCACGACCTGATCGACGAGGGCAAGAAGGTGGCGGCAGCGCTGGGAATCCCTCTGCACGAGGACCCCTGGGAAATGAATAAGGTTGGAGCGCAGACCGATCATCCGCCCTCGATGCTCTACGATATCCGGCACCGCCTGACGACCGAGGTGGACTTCCTGGGAGGCGCAATCGCCCGCGAGGCGGCCCGCATCGGCGTGAGCGCTCCCCTGCACACGGCACTCTATCGTCTGATCAAGGGCAAGGAAGTGTCCTGGACGTGGGGAGCAAAGACGCACATGCAAGGAGAGACGCGCTAGGACACCTGTACTCTCGGAGTTAGGATGTCGAAGGGAAGAAACAAGGAGAAGGATCGCGCCGCTAACGCGGCAGCTCCGAATCTGCGGGGACCCCGAGGGATGGCATGATTCACCCTGTCGATCAGCAGAAGCTCGAACGTGTGCGCCAGCGGATGCGCGAGCAGGAGTTGAGCGCGATTGTAGTGCGCGCCCCGGACAACATCCTCTATCTGACCGATTACTGGTGCATGAAAGGCTACGATATCGCCATTTTTCCCCGCGAGGGCGACGCCACCCTCATTGTGATCGAGCCGCAGCTTCAAGAGGCGCAATGCACTGCCTGGACCAGCGACGTCCGCGCCTTTCGGTTCTACCATGCGAGCGATCCGCGCCCACCCACGGCGCGTTCGCTTGACCTCTGCCTCGAAGTGCTGCGTGAGCGGGGCCTGACGGACCGGGTCGGTGTGGAACTCTCCCAGGGCTCGCAGATCTGCGACCGCATGGTCGGAGAGCCGACGGTTTACACCCAGGGCTATTTTGACGCCTTCCACGGCGTGGTGAAACAGGTGATCGACGCCACCGGCCTGCTGGCCGAGGCCCGCATGATCAAAACGCCGCAGGAGATTGAGCGCATGCTCCTGGCCAACGAGCTCGCGGCGCTGGGCATGGAGTATGCCCGCGAGCACATCCGGCCGGGAATGAAAGAAAGCCAAGTCGGAGCCATGATCGAAGGCCACATCCATGCCCAAGGCGTCGGCTACAAGGGCAAGGTGGAGATGGCCAGGGCCTTCACCCTGGTCTGGTCCGGCCCGGGCATCGCCACGTTTACCGCCACATCTCACCGCCCCATCCAGGAACACGAGCCAACGCTGGTAGAAATCTGGGTTTGCGCAGACGGCTATTGGACCGACCTGACCAAAAATCTTTGCCCGGGCAAACTCTCCGCGAAATACGAACGGCTGCTGGAGTTGCTCCTGGGGATTCTGCATGAGGCCAGTCATATCGCGCGGGACGGTGCACCGTTGGGAGAGCTCGACCGGCTGATTCGAGACCGCATTGCTGCCGGGGGTTATCCAGGGCAGCCCTCGCATCCTGTGGCGCACGGCGTGGGCGCACGCGCCCACGAGCCTCCGTTTGCTCACCAGGCAGCGCCCGGAACGATTCGCAAAGGCATGGTTCTGGCCATCGAGCCGGGTGTGTACTGGCCCGGCGGCGGTGGGCTGCGGCTCGAGGACAACTATCTGATTACCGACGGCGAGAGCCAGAAGCTCTGCTCTTTCCCGGACGACTTCCGCAACTAGCAAGCCGCGCCGAAGGGTCGTGACGGTTCAGGAGGTAAGGCCAATGAGCAAGGCCGATTTAGCCGAGGCCATCCTCGCCGAGGTAAGCGAGGAGCAGATTGTGGCGATGTCGCGGGATGTCGTCAACATCCCCAGCGCCACGGGCGAAGAACTAGAAATGGCCTGCTATATGCGCTCGGCTATGGAGGAGATGGGCCTCGAGGTCAGTTGGCAAGAGGTGGAGGAGGGGCGTCCCAACGTCATCGGCCGCTGGGAAGGTCGCGGAACCGGCAAGAATCTGATGTTTAATGGCCACATGGATACGTCGAACACAGGCCGCGAACCTCACCTGACCGGGATCGGTTACAAACCGCAGGCGGTGATCAAAGATGGGATGATCTACGGTCTGGGCATCTACAACATGAAAGGAGCGCTGGTCTGCTACTTGCGGGCGGTTCAGGCGCTCCAGCGCGCGGACGTGCGACTCGCTGGCGACGTGATCATCGCCGCGGTCGTCGGCGAGATCGAGAAGACGCAGTGGAGCGAAGAATTCGCGGGCAAGCAATACCGCGGATACGGCGTAGGCAGCCACTACCTGGTGAACCACGGCGTGCTGCCAGACATGTGCATCCTCGGCGAGCCCACAGATATGAAACTTGTCCTGGGCCACTACGGATCATTGTGGGTTCGCTTAGCCACCCAGGGCCCCTACGTGCACACCGGCTTCACTACTGGCCACGAGAAAGAAAACTCCATCCGCCGCATGCACGACGTGCTCCAAGCCGTGTGGGAATGGATCCCCACCTGGCAGGAGAAGACCGCCTATGGAAACAAAAAGGGAGTGGTGAACCCCGGCTGCATCCGGGCTGGGCATCCCTGGCGGGCCAGCCGGACGCCGGAACGCGCTGAGGTTTTTCTCGATGTCCGCATCCCGCCGACCATGCCGATGACCGAAGCGCGCCGCGAAGTGCAGAATCTGGTGCGCACGTTGCGCGAGCGCTATCCCGACTACGGCATCGAATGGGAAACGATGGTATCGGTGCCGGGGGCGGAAATCCGCGCCGATCACGAGATGGTGAAAGCGATCGAGGCCAACCATCGCCGCATCACCGGAGAGGCACCGGCCCGCGACACCGTTTTGTGGTGCTCGGATGCCTCGGTGCTTACTCGCTTTGGGATCGACACTGTCAACTACGGGCCGTCCAGCGGACCGCGCGACGCCGAAGGCGAAAAGGTCAGAATCAAGACCCTGGTGGAGGTGACCAAGATCTACGCGCTCACCGCTGCCGAGATTTGCGGCGCCGGCTGAGCTCTTTCTTCGCTCGCAGCCCTTGAGTGTGCTCGTTCAGAATGATTGGTGACACTCAGATAGAGTGTTGCCATGCAAATCCGATGGAGAGGGTTGCCCAAAGCGCGCCAGCTGGCGCGCTTTGGGCAAGAGTTGAGCCCCGGCGGCCAGTTGCGCCTGCAGTGGATGACCTACTATCTCCACCACCAACGGAATGCGGCCTTGACCTGCCGGCACTTCGGCATCAGCCGCCAGACCTTTTACCGCTGGTGGCGCCGCTATGACCCTCATAACCTGGCTACGCTCGAGGAGCGTTCCCGCCGACCTCACCGGCTTCGTCAGCCCACTTGGACCACGGAGTTGCTCGAACGGGTTCACCTCCTGCGCCGCCAGTATCCCCGTTGGGGCAAAGACAAGCTGGTGGTCCTGTTGCGCCGCGAGAAGCGCAGCATCTCCACCTCGATGGTCGGCCGCATCCTGGCGCGCTTGAAACAACGCGGCATCCTGCACGAACCGCCCCGGCCCGCCGTGGCTCGGCGGGCACGACGCAAACTTCGCCACCGCCCCTGGGCCACGCGCAAGCCGCCCTTTTGGCGCATCGAACAGCCCGGCGATCTGGTGCAGATCGACAGCAAGGAGTTGCGACCGGCGCGTGGCGTGGTACTGAAGCACTTTTCCGCCCGCGACATGGTCTCTCGTTGGGATGTGGTTGAGGTGCACGAGCGGGCCACTTCCTTGGCCGCCGCCCATTTCCTGGACACGCTGGTGCACCGTATGCCCTTTCCCATCGCCGCCCTGCAGGTGGATGGCGGTAGCGAATTCGCTGCAGAGTTCGAGCAGGCCTGCCAGCAGCGGGAGATCCCCTTGTTCGTGCTGCCACCGCGCTCGCCGAAACTCAACGGACAGGTGGAGCGTTCGCACCGCACGCATCACGAAGAGTTCTACCAGGTGACGCCGAACAGCTGGAGCGTGGCCGCGCTGCGGCAGCCCTTGCGCCAGTGGGAAAACACCTACAACACCGTCCGACCCCATCAGGCGCTCGGCTACCTCACGCCCTTGGAATTCTTACAGTCTTGGAAAGAGAAACGAAAACGCCTGGAGTGTCACTAATCTACTGGACGAGTACATTGAGTTGACACCGCAGGAGGGTGACAATAAACTGTCAAAGCACGCGCCAACGAGTAACCGCAGGCCAGGACTCCCAGGAGACACACGCCAAACATCCATGCGTCTAGTCACTTTTGAGGACCGCGAGCGCAGAAGTCGGATCGGCACTGTAACGCAGGAAGGCCTCATCGTCGATTTAAACACCGCTTGCGCGCTGTACCTTCGAGACGTGAAGGGCGAAAGCGCTTACGCTCGCCTAGCGGCTGCACGCGTGCCGCCGGAGATGCGATTGCTATTCGAGGGCGGGGAGAAAAGCCTCGACGCTGCCCGCGAGGCCTTCGAATACGCTCGAAAGCAGGGCGACGGTGTCACCGGCCCATCGCGCGAGCCCGTGGTGTATCGCCGCGAGGAAGTCAAGCTTCGCGCGCCGATCAAGCCGAAAAAGTTCTTCCATACCGCGGGAAACTTCCGCGAACATCACGAGGAAGCGCAGAAGGCCGGCTTTTCCCATCCAGTCCTGCCGTGGATCGTGTTTTTCCAGAATGTTGACGCCATCATCGGTCATGAGGAGCCGGTGGTGTATCCCTCCCACCTCACCCAAGAGCTCGATTACGAACTGGAGTTGGCGGTGGTGCTGAAGAAGGCGGGCAAACACTTCACTCCGGAGCAGGCGCCCGACTATATCGGCGGCTACGTCATCTTCAATGATATTACGGCGCGCGACATCCAAAGACGCGAGATGAAATCCGGGGTTTTCAGCTTCTGCAAGGGCATTGACACGTTCTGCCCTCTGGGGCCCTGGATTGTCACCGCCGATGAAGTCAGAGACCCTCACAACCTGGCCATGGAACTACGGGTGAATGGAGAGCCTCGCCAGAAATCCCATTCCAGCAAAATGTCGGTGACAATTCCGCAGATTCTGGCGCACTATTCCCCTATGGGGTATAGCGCCGGGGATGTCGTCTCTACTGGTACTGTCTCCGGCGTCGCTGCCTTCAGCGGCGACCCCAAGGCGTGGTATCTAAAGCCCGGGGACGTGATGGAATGCGAGATCGAGGGGATCGGCGTCCTGCGCAATCCGGTCATTTCCTGGGAGCGGGCCTACGGCGAAAGGCCACCAGACAACCCCTAAGATTCAGGTGAGCCAGGTGTCCACAAACACGAAGGTCTGGGTGAGCGACCTGAACGCCCGCCCAGAAATTCGCTCCGGGTTCCCGCGCTCTGCCGCCATTCAGTTCTACGACACGACGTTGCGCGACGGCGAGCAGACCGTCGGCGTTGTCCTCGACCCCCAAAAGAAACTGGAAATTGCCCGCAAGCTCGACGAGCTCGGTGTCGCTCGAATCGAGGCGGGCTTCCCGCGCGTCTCCGCCGAGGATGCGGAGGCTATCCAGCTCATCCTTGGCGCCAAGCTCAAGGCCGAAGTGTGGGGATTCGCGCGCGCGGTGAAGGCTGACCTGGATGAGTTGATCCAACTGGGGGTGCGAGCGTCGATCATCGAAGCCCCGACCAGCGAAATCAAGCTTCGGGCCTACGGGGTCAGCCAGGATCAGGTGGTTCGGCGCGTGGTGGAAGCGGTGGCCCACGCCAAGCAGCACGGCATGACCGTGGCTTTCTTCGCCGTGGATGGCACGCGCACCGATCTTGATTTCCTCCGCAAGGTATATCAGGACGCGATCGAAGCAGGGGCCAAAGAGGTGGTGGTGGTGGATACGATTGGCGCCTGCGGTCCTGAGGCGGTGGAGTTTCTGGTGCGCCGCGTGCGCGAATGGTTGGGAGAAGACGTTCCCATCCACTTCCATGGACACAACGACTTCGGCCTGGCGACTGCGTCTGCGATCGCCGCCGTGCGCGCTGGGGCGCGATGGATCCATGGCACCATCAACGGGATGGGTGAGCGCGCGGGCAACGCCGATCTGGGCGAGATTGCCCTAGCGCTGCACTGCCTCTACGACGTTCCGGTAGAGCTCGATCTCAAAAAAATCCGAGAAGTCTCTCAGATGGTCTGCCGGGCCGCTGGGTACGAGGTGGACGCGTGGAAGCCGGTGGTGGGTGAAAACTTGTTCGTCCGCGAGAGCGGAGCGGTGGCCAGCCAATTTCACATCCCGGAAGCCATTGAGCCGTTTGCCGCGGAGCTGGTCGGAGCGCGCCGGGCCATCGTCCTGGGGAAAAAGAGTGGGCTCGACAGCATCACGCTGAAGTGCCAGGAACTCGGCCTGGAAATCACCGACGAGCAACGCCAGGCCGTCCTGGCGCTGGTGAAGCGCAAGGGGATCGAGAAGTGCGGCCTGCTTACTGACGCCGAGTTCGCCCAGATCGTCCAACAAGTTCGCACTCGCTAGCTCGACCCGCCTGGCAGTAGTGGCCAGCAAGGGAGGTTGCTGTGGACCGGTTTCACTTTTATTCCATCATGCACGGCGAGAGTATGCTCGACTACGAGCTCTATCTGAACACCAAGGAATTGTTCGCTTGCCAGAAAAACTTTGAAGAGTTCTGCAACCAAGATGAGCTGCAGTTTCAGATTGTCCATCAAGTGGAAGAGCTTTGGATGAAGCTGATCGGCTACACCCTGCTCGACATTGACGACTGCCTCCAGCAAGGGAATACCAACCGCGTGCTCACCCTGTTTCGCCGGGTGCACATCGCGCAGCGGCTGATGATCGACCAGCTCGCCCTGCTCGAAACCATGTCGCCCAAGGAGTACCAGGAGATCCGCCTGGGGCTGGGAAATGGAAGCGGCCAGGAGTCACCGGGCTTCCGCACGCTCCTGCGCATGCACCAGCCGCTGTGGCACTCCTTCAAGACCTGCTATCTCGAGCGGCACAACTTGACGGTGGAAAAGATCTACCATACCGAGTACTCACACTCAGACGCATACATGGTGGCCGAGGCACTCGCCGAATTCGACGAGCTGTTTCAGAAATTCCGTTACCACCACTTGCAACTCATCCATCGCACAATCGGCTTGGGAGCAAGATCGTTGAAGGGCCGGTCGGTGGAGATACTCAACGAGGGCCTGAAGACGCAATTCTTCCCGGAGCTTTGGGAGATCCGCAACAAGATGACGGACGAGTGGGGCAGCCAATACGGTGTCGTCCGGGAATCCTTGGGCCGGCCCAAGCAAGAGTGATCGAACGTTTGTCGGGGAGCCCCGCGCTGATCCAGGCAAACTGGGCTCGTGGCGGCTAAGGGTGGAAGTGAGGCAGGACGGCCTCACCAAAAAGGCGCACTTGCTCAATCCGATTCTCTCCCCAGATTTCAAGCAAGATGTGCGTGCAACCCGCCTGCCGAAACTGCTCGATTCGCCGGATGCATTCATCCGGGGTGCCCGCGATCGGGCAGACCTTTTCTAGAACCTCTTCGGAGACCGCGCGCGCTGCCGCCTTGCGCCCCCCACGTTCCATGGCTTCGGCAATGGGCTTGATCTCCTCGAAGCTCAGCCTGGCCCTCTGCAACAGGACGTCGGCAGAGCCGCGGATGTTCTGGACTTTGTTCGCCAGGTACATCGCTGCCATCTCCCGCGCCCCTTCCTTGGTGGTGGCCGGATCCTTGCCGATGCTGCCGACGATCACCGAACCGAGATCGAGTTCTGCCGGATCCCTGTTCGCCTGCCGCGCGCCCTCTTCCATGTTCCTGCGCGCGTATTGGACAAATCCTGGCGTGGTGATGCTGGCGGTCAGCAGGCCATCAGCACACGCTCCGGCCATGCGCTGCAGCACAGGGCCGGTGGCGCCGATGTACAGAGGCACGCGCCCCCGCGGCGCATGCGCGTCGGCCCGCAAGGCAGGAGCGTGAGCGGTGAAAGCCTTGCCTTCATAGTGAACCTCCTCGCCGCGCAGCATGGCCTGGACAATCTCGATAGTCTCCTTGATGACCGTGGCGGGTCCGACGCTCTCACCGCTCTCCCCCTCGCCGATTTCCTTCATGAAGATCTTGGAGGCACCCAAGCCCAGAAGAAAGCGGCCCTCGCCCGCCACTTCCTGCATCACCCGCGCCTCCATAGCGATCTGGACCGGGTGGCGGGTGTAAGGGGAAATGATGCCCCAGCCGATGGTGATCCTTTTGGTCTCGTGCGCGATGAGGACAGTGAGGGCCGTGGATGAACGCGCTTCCATGGAGTGCTTGCGCCACCAGGGATAGGCTTCCGCCAGCCAGAAGGAGTCGAATCCCGCACGGTCGCAGGCTTGGGCCATGCGCAATGTTTCCTGCACTGGCTCCATACTCAATTGCAAAACCCCGATTCTAAACGGGACAGCCACGGCTCGCTCTGATCCTCCTGCGCCAGAGGGCGATTACGGGTTTGTCCAGGAGTGCTCCAGCCCCTTGACCAGGGCCCACAGGACTTGATTCAGCGGCGTGGGCACGCCGACCTTCTTGCCCCACTCGACAATCGCGCCGTTCATGAAGTCCACCTCAGTGCGGCGCCGCGCTTCAACATCCTGGAGCATGCTGGCCTTGTGCTTCCCCGGCGCCTGCGCGCCCGCCTGCACCATCTGGCGGGGATCGTGGTCGAGCGCAATGCCCAGGGCACGCGCCACGGCGATGCCCTCTTCGATAAGCCCATTGAACAACTCCCCAGTCGGCTCGAAGTAGGTGGCCGCGGTGTGATGCAAGCCCGTGAGTGCTCCGACAGGGTTGGTGGAAGCGTTGAAGATCAGCTTCGTCCACTGCGCGCCGCGGGCATCTTTCAACGCCAGCGTGCGCATCCCGGCGCGCGTGAGGATCGCAGCCAGCTCCTCGACCATGTGCATCGGCGTGTTGGTTGGCTCGAAAGGACCGATCCAGGTGTCGCCGGCGATGTCGAAGCCAGCGTGGCCGGGCGCGATCAGATGCCCCGCCGGGAAGGTGGTGCCGCGAATGACGAAGCCCACAAACTCAGCCATGATTTCCTCGTTCCCCACGCCGTTCTGCACCGAACACACGGCGCTCTTCTCGTCGAACAGGTGCGCCGTCTCGGCCATGGCGGTGCGGGTGTGGATGCTCTTGGTGGCCAGGATGCCATAGTCGCACCGGGGAATCTCGCGTGGGTTGGTGGTGACGCGGAGCTTCGCGGTGAAGTTGGCTGCGCCAGAAATCCGCAAGCCGCTCGCATGGATGGCCTGAACGTGGTCCTTCACCACATCGTAGGCCCACAACTCGATTCCCTCCAGCCGCGCCAGATGCGCGGCAAACAAACTGCCTACTGCACCGCAACCGACCACACAGATTCTCATGCTCGATTCACCTCACCCGGTGGTGAGCGCCGCTCCGCTGCATTCCCCCGCGCAAACCCCAGCGCCACAGCAGCCAGGGCCAGAATAACCAGAGCAGACCCCAGGACCGCTAACGCTTTGGGAATCGGTCCCCGGTTCGCCGTTTGGAGGACAACTCCGAGTGGGAAGCTCACTGCACCCACCACTAAGATCGTCGCCAGATAGAAGCGCTTGCGCTCGTCGAATCCGACGCGATCGAAGATGGCTCCGAACACGATCAGCAGCATGGCCAGACCCGTCCAGTGCGAATGCACGTCCACTTGGCGCACGTAATTGAACTGGGTCTGGGCAAAAGCTTCGAGCGCTGCGTGCGCCTCAGGCATCCTGCGCTCGGCGGCACGGGCAAACGCATTCGCCAGCGAAGCACCCATCTGGTCAAGCGCCTGATGCTCGGCGAACAGAGCATACCAAAGGCCGTACCCCATTCCCCAGACGGCCAGCGCCAGCCCGCTTACCAGCAAAAGTTTTCTTGATGCGCTCACGGCTCTGCCTCTCGCCCGGCGTCGAGCCTGCCGGTATGGCGCAAGACACCCACGAGCATGCCGCTCAAGCTCACCACCACCAGTAGCCCGCCCATATCTGCAATGCCCCCAGCAACAAGTCCCCAGCGCAGCTCGAGCAGCACGAAGACGGGCAGCACCACCGAGCCCAACAGCAAGACCAAGACCCAGCGACGCTTCCAGCGTTCGCTCAAAAAGACAAAGCGTTGCACAAACGCGAGCAGGATGGCCAGCAACCCGAACTCAATGATGTGCGCGTGCGCTGCGATTTTCACCGCCTTCTCACCCTGGAGCCCGCCGTAGGCATTGACCGCTTGGGTGGCTGCGGCGAGGTTGTTCCCGGCGGCGTCCTCCATCATGGCGCGGAGCAGGGCGGTATCCCTGGCTTCGTGCTGGTACAGATTCGCGGCGGCGTAGTAAGCGCCGTGCAGGAAACCCAGCAGCACCAACAAAGTGCCGCCGGTAAGAAGCACGCGCGCCGGCCAACTGCGGTCTTGGCGCAACTCCTCCGCGGCGAGCGCCGGGCGAGGGCCACGCAGATATCGCCAAAGCCCCGCCAGCTCGCCCACGCACGCGACGATCACGAGTAAGCCGCCAAAATCGGCAAAGATGCTCGCCCAACCGATGGCCCGAAGCGGGCTGTAGGCCAGTCCCACGTAATGGATGAGAAAAACCGATACTGGCAGCAACACCGCACCGAGCAGAAAAATCTGCGCGAGTAGCTTCTTGGCCGACGCGGAGAGCGCAACATATGGCTGCACGAGCGCGAGCAAAAGGGCCAGGTAACCGAAGTCGAGGATGTGGACGTGCGTGTCCACCTTGGTGCCACGGTTCTCCAGGAATCCACCAATGCTCGTGAAATGAGCCAGGACGGAACCCACGTCGCCCGCGGCCACCGCCTGCGTGGCGGCCAGCAAGTGCTGACCGATGCGCCCGGCGTTCTGATGGAGTACAAAGACTGCGAAAACATCGCCGAAAACCATTCCGCCGATGATCAGAGTAATGCCACCCAGGCTGAATAGCCGGGCGGGGCCGAGCGGCGCGAACGCGCCAGCATTTCTGCGGATAGCGTTTGGGGTGGACATTCCTCGCTAACGCCTAGCGAAAGGCCGGCATCACCCGTTGCGCAAACAGGTGTTGCGTCTTGATCGATTTCCAGTGCTCCAGCCCGCCAAAATTGGCCACAATGGCCAGCTCGCCGATGCCGCCCTTCTTCTGGAGCTCTTGAATTTGCGCGATGACCTTCTTGGGCGGGCCGATGAAGCCGATCTCCTGTTCGACAATCTCCTCATAGGTGAGCCGCGTCAGGCTTTCCAGCGCGCCGCTGGCATAGAAGCCGTAGCCCTTTGCGCGCAATTCCGCCTTCTTCCCCTCGCCGTATAGCGACTCGATGGGAGCAGCGTTGAAGGCCAGAAAATTGTACAACGCCTGCTCCACCTCTTTGCGGATCTGCCTCTCATCGTCATCGAGATAGACTGGCCTAATATAAACGATGTCGGGGTGGTAGCCGTGCGCTGCACAAGCTTTCTTGTAGATGCCCAATGGCCCCTCCAGAACCTTGTAGGGCAAGAGCGGCGGCACGAAAATGCCCCAGCCGCGCTCGCCAGCCATTTGATAGGTGATGTCGCTGGTCCCGCCAGTAAAAAGTCTCGGATGAGGTTTCTGGACCGGCTTGGGCACCACACTCACGTCCTTCACCTTGAAGAATTGGCCCTCGAAGGAAAACTTTTCCTGCGTCCAGGCCTGTACCAGCAACTCAATGGCCTCATCGTATCGCGGGCGGCTTTCTTCCAGCGGCACGTTGCTCGGACCATAGAGCCAGGCATGCCCGCGCCCCAAACCGCACTCCAGGCGACCGTTGGTAAGAATGTCCGCCTCTGCGATCTGGCCCGCCAGGCGCAGTGGATTCTCCAGCGGCAGAGTGTGAAGCGCGGTACGAAAGCGGATCCGGCGAGTGCGCTGCGCCACGGCAGTGAAAAGCGCCAATGGGTTGGCAGAAATGGAAAACTTCTGAAAAAAGTGATGATCGATCACCGAATAGACGTCAAAGCCGACCTGGTCGGCATGCTCGATCTGCGCAAAGATCTCCCAGGTGAGCTCAGCATAGGATTTTTCCGGCGGGCATTGCATTTCCACGTAGATGCCAAATCTCACGAGCTGGCTCTCCGCGTGCTGCGGCTCTCGGTGCGGGCAGGTCGCCCCATCAGGACCACTCCTCTCCGGGAGCATCGGGCTCGGGCTTGCGGTACCGGCCCGCGTAAAACAGAAGCCGCCGGCCTTCCCAAACGCCCGCCTGCTGGACGGCGCAAATGAAGATGGTGTGATTGCCCTCCTGCTGGGCAGAGACGGGGCCACATTCCAGGTGCGCCAGACAGCCCCTCGGGACAGCCAGCCGAGCCCCATTCCGCCTGCGGGATTGCCGTCGGCACACTTGGCGGCGCGCGGGCACCGTTTAGAACGTGAAGCGCACCGCGAACTGAAGTTGACGCGGATTGAAGATGGACCGCGGCGTCCCATACGCGGGGTTCAGCGCGCCCTCTTTAAACGTCGGGATGGTCCTTGTCCCTCCCCCAAAGGCAGGCGGAAGCGGGTCGATCAAAGGCTGTCCCTCCGGATGAAAGACCGAATCGCCATACACCGTATTGAAGAACCGCACGTTGACCTTGTTGAGAAGATTAAACGCCTCGGCGATGAATTCCATGCGCAACTTCTCGCGCAGCTGGAAGGAGCGCGACAGGCGGACATCCACCGTCTGAAGAGTATCCCCTACGAAGGTATTCCGGCCATCCAGACCGACGCGGTCGTTCACGCCGAAGATATCGGCGTTGGCGTCGAACCCGGCAAACTTGGTGAAGCGGTGCGGCGACTCCAGGGTCACGATGAAGCTAAGCAGGTAGTCGCGAAGCAGATAGCTGCCGGTGGTTGGCCCGGCGAGGATCGCATTGCCCACGAAGCGGTGCCGGGCATCATCGGAAGAAAGTGCCCGTTCCTGCCTGAAATTCCCCGAATCGACCGGAATCAACACGAAACTGGGATTGGGCCCGTCGTCGATGGATTTGGAGAAGGTATAACTGGCCCCGAAGCTCACATGCTTCCTCAGCCGCCGGTTTACATTGATCAGCAGCCCGTCATAAACCGAGTTCCACCGGGAATCAGCTTCCAAGTAAATTCCGAACGGAAAAGTCCGAATTCCGGGAATCGCGACGGTCCGATCCAGCAGGCAGGGCCGGCAGAACAGGGCAGGATTAGACGGATCTCCAAATGGGCGTGCAGCCGCAAAATCCGGGGCACCGCTTTCCAGCGCGCCACTGGGGTTCGGCTGGTTCACGTTGAAGAAGCTGCCCAAGTGAACCCCGCGCACATGCAGATAGGTGGCGGTGAAGGTTGTACCCGCAATGGGCTCGACTTCGAAACTCAGGCTCGTCTGGATACCATAGGGAGCCTGATGATCGCGAGCGAAGCGGACAATAACTGCTGTCAGGGCTGGGCTGGGATAGACGGCCGTGGTGACGCCTGGCCCAATCATCGCGGCGATTGCCTTCTGCATGGTTGCCGGGTCGGACCCGAAAGCAAATAGTCCAGTGGTCGCATTCAGTGCGTCTTCCTTCTGCTCCCTTCCCGGATAAGGACCGCTGCCGCCGCAGGATGGAATCTGGCACATCAGCAGCGGCGAGGGAATGATGCCGTGAAAGATGCCTCCACCGCCGCGGATAACCAGGTTCCACTTGGTACCGGCGTTGTACGCAAACCCAACGCGCGGGTCCACGTTGTTCATATCGTTGTTGAGCGCCTCTGAAGGCCAGGTCTCAAATTCGTAGCGCACGCCGAAGTTCATCGTCAGGCGGTTGGTGAAGTGCACCTTGTCCTGAATAAACATGCCGTTGTAGGTGTGGCTCAGCACGCCGCTCGCCTGATTGCGGACCGCATCGGGGACACGCCCAGCCGTATACACGGAGGTGTTCAGTGTCGGCTCGTTGAAGTTTGGGGCTTGGAACCTCTCGAAGAAGATCACGAATGGGCTTGGTCTGCCAGCCGCGTTAGTTCCCAGGAAGTCCTGGAGAGTCGCGAAGGTAGCTTCAAAAGGAAAGAACAGTGGAAACGATTCCGTGGTGCGCACGTAGTTGAAATTGCCGCCGAACCCGATCGTATGTCGTCCACGGACCAGGGTCACGTTATCCACCAATTCGAAGCGAGAATCCTTGTAGAACTCTGGATTCCCGCGATTGACGCCGACGGTGAAGGTATTGGCGACCTCCAGGTGGGGCTGTGAAGAAGTAGTGGGGAAATCAAAGGAGCGGCGCGCGTACTGGCCGCGGAGCTCGTTGAAGAAAGTAGAGGAAAACGTTGTAACCAGGTTGCTTACCACCGACTGGTCCCGGAAAGCATTTTTGCGCCAGCCCGAGGGGAGATCAAAACCATCATTCAATGGCGAGACGTTGGTCAAGCGCACGTCATTTGCAAAGTAGCGAGTGGACAGGCTGTGGCGCTTGCTCAAGTTGAAGTCCAACTTGATCAAACCATTGTCAGAATTCGACACGCGGAGCACATTCAGGTTTTCCGGCGGCAGGTTGTAAAAGGTCTGCTTGGCGAGGTTGATCTTCTGTATGTTTTGCAAGATCACGGAGTTGTATATGGGCGATTCACCGCGCCGCTGCCCTTCGTAGTTGGCGAAAAAGAAGGTCCGATCTTTCTGAATCGGCCCACCGAGGGTGGCGCCGAACTGGTTCTGCCGCAGGATGCTCAGCAGCGAGCATCCGCCGGAGGTCACGTCCCCTGGCACTTTACAGGTGCTCGGATTGGGCGAGGTGAGAATGCCCTTGGCGTCCAATCTGTTGTTGCGAAAGAAATCGTACGCGGACCCGTGGAATTCGTTGGTGCCACTCTTGGTAATGATGTTGACTATGCCGCCGACCGCGCGACCAAACTCCGCGCTGTAAGCCGTGTTAACCACACGGAACTCCTGCACCGCTTCCTGCGAGGGAGTGGTTTTCTGCACACCCGAAGCGGTGGAAATGTTGTCCGCACCATCGATGGCAATGAAGTTGTAGTGGATATTCTGGCCGGCAAAAGAGAGCTTAGTGACCGGTTCGACGATGACATCGGTGCTCCCGGAGGTGGTATCCCCAATGGTTACCCCCGGAGCCAGCAGGGCGAAATCGATGAACTGGCGGCCATTCACGGGAAGAAATTCAATCTGCTTTTGGGTGATGACCGAACTCACCGCGGTGCGGGTGGGTTCCAGAGTGGCTTCCGCCTCTTCCACCACTGCCCGCTGGGCCACTTCACCGACCGGCAGCACGAAGTCCAAGGTAGCAACCTGGCCGATCTGCAAGGTCACCTTCTTCACCTGCTTCTGAAACCCTGTCAGTTCCGCAGTGACTGTGTAGTCGCCCACCGGCAACAGCGAAATCCGGTATTCGCCAGTGTCCGAGGAGACGTCAGAGCGGGAGAACCCCGTACTCGTGTTCGTCGCTGTGACCTTGGCCTTGGGCACGACAGCGCCCGAGGTGTCGGTGACCACCCCTCCTACAGTGGCCGTGATCGTCTGCGCGCGCGCGGACACACCGACAAAGAGGGCAAAAATCAACACAAAGACAGACATAGCGGAAATTGAACGGCTCATGGTCCCACCCCTCCCCCGTGGAATGTCAGTGGCCACCCCGGGTCTTTCAACCCCTTGGACACTAGCGGGAATTCAATAGCAACGGAATCCTGTTGTCAAGCGCCATTCTCTTTTGCAGACAAGGGCTTGCGGGAGCACCGCCTCTCTCCTCGGGGTTGTAAAAGACAGGCGAACCGTAGCCCCCAATTTCTCGCGGTACCCACTGTGCCCATCAGCGTTTCTGCCGCAGATAGGCGTGCCGACACCGGCGATAGGACGCTGGCGTATCGAAGTCCTGCTCAATGGCAGTCGTCCCCACTGGGACGAACTTAACCCGCCCGGCGTCCTTCTGCACCACGTCACGGGCCGTGCGGGCCCGAGTCAACTCGGCGCGCACCGCAGGGGAGAAAATCACCGGATGGCCTCCGCGACCGCGAAATGTAGGGACGATAACCTTGTGCCGCGCACTCCTGCGCCTAAACGCTGCCACCAAGTGGCGGATCAGTGACCGCGTGAGCAACGGATAGTCCACCGGGTACAGCAGGAAGGGAGAATCTGAGCGGACACGCCGAAGCCCGGCGCGCAATGAGCTGAGCTGTCCCGAGCGCCATCCCTGATGCACCACGACCCGCGCGCTGCGGGGGACTGCCGCGTGCACCCGTGTGGCCTGATGGCCCAGCACCACGATCGGCGTGGCCAGGCCCGCGCAGTTCTCCACGGCGATTTCCAGCGCGCTCCGTTTGCCGAACCGCGCCAGTGCTTTTGGAAAACCCAGCCGTGGCGCATCCCCTGCTGCCAAGATGATGGGAACGATGGGTGAATTTCTGGCCGCGTTCGCGCGCCTCTTCAGGAGGCGTGGAATGAAACGCTTGGGCACCTCGCTTGACTTTGTCTTTCTCGGCGGGTAAGAGTGTTCGCGGCTCGAGCTTTTCATTTCAGCGACGGCGGCGACCACCTGATGATCAGCCGCAAGGAAATCGAGCGAAGATACCAGAATCTGCGGTCCCGGATGCAGGCCGAGGGCGTTGATGCTCTGCTGGTTTGCGGCAATCAGTATACGGGCTTTGAAGGGGCTGTGCGATACGTTTCCGGATTCGAAATCGTGCATCGGTACGTGTACGCCTTGTTTCCGCTGGAGGCGGACCCCACTCTGGTCTTCCCGAGCGAAGCGCGCTGGATCGGAGACAAGAGCAAACCCTGGTTGAGAGAGCACGTCTGGGCCGACGTGCCCGGCAAATGGATCCGGGAGTACGCGGAACAACGCCGCTGGAAACGCTTGGCCGTCTACGGCCTGGACTCCATCATGGCGGTTCGTGACTACCGCGAGCTGGCGCGGGGAGCCTTTGAGCTCATCCCCTTCGACTTCCAGTTCGACATGGCCCGCGCCATAAAAAGCGAGGAGGAACTCGAGCATATCCGCGAGAGCATGGACATCATTCTGGATGGATTCTGGGCGCTGCTGGACGCGTATGAGCCGGGCAGGACCGAGGCCGAGATCATGGCGCCAGCGGTGGAGTGCTTCTTTGCTCGCGGCGCTGGTCCGCGCATGATGAACATCATCCTGTCAGGAAGCAAAGGAGAGGCCGAGGCGCACTTCAAGGTCCCGGGCGACCGGGTGGTGAACCCGGATGACCTCCTGCTTTATTCGCTGGAGATTGCCGGATTGGAGGGCTACTGGGTGGAATTCTCCCGACCTCTCATCCGCGGGCAGCTCAGTCCGCTCACAGCAGCCATGAAGGAAGTTTATCCGGAAGCGCTGGAAGCCGCCCGGCTGCGCATGAAAGAGGGGGAACTGGCCAGCGACGTTCATCGAGCAGCCGCAGAGATCTTTGCGCGGCACGGCTTCGCCCTCGGCCACCTGTCAGGTCACTCCATCGGCACAACCATGATTGAGCATCCGGCCATCGGCGCCAATAATCACGTCGAGCTTCGGGAAAACATGGTCTTCGCCTTTCACCCTCAGGTGGTGGACAAAGACGGCACGGTCTGCCTGTACACGCAGGACACTTATCGCGTGGGGAAAAAAGAGGGCGAGTGCCTGGCCGACGTCCCCTGGCGCTTTTTCACCGGCGAGGAGCGCAAGGCAGAGTTGAAACGACCGTGAAGAGCAGCCGGAGCAGCGCTTCGGCGAGTGGTCGTCGGCCCGCCGTGGGTAAGATCACCAGCGGAGAGTTGCGTGCCATTCCTATCCGCGGCATCGGCGAGGTTAGACCTGGCGACTCGCCGGCAGGAACCATTCTCGCGGCACTCCGGCGGCATAAGCGCCGATTGATCCGAGGCGACATTCTGGTCGTGACTCATAAGATCGTCTCCAAGGCTGAAGGGGCGATTGTTCCCCTCGCCAAAGTGACACCGTCAGCCGCGGCCCGACGATGGGCGCGGCGGTACAGGCTCGATCCCCGTGCGGTCGAACTGGCCTTGGCCCAGGGCCAACGCATCGTGCGGATGCAACGCGGCGTGCTCATCACCCAGACCTGCCATGGATTGGTCTGCGCCAATAGCGGCGTGGACCTCTCCAACGTGGACGGCGGCAACAGCGCGGTGCTGCTCCCGCAGGATGCTGACCGGTCGGCCCGTGCCTTGCATCGTTCGCTGAAAAGGAAGCTCGGCCTGTTCATCCCGGTCATCATTGCCGATAGTTTTGGGCGGCCGTGGCGGGAGGGGTTGTGTGAGGTGGCCATCGGCGCCGCAGGCTTGAGGGTTCTGCGCGACTTTCGCGGGCGGCGCGATCCGTACGGCTACCGCCTGCGAGTCACCGTCGAGGCCACTGCCGACGAACTCGCCTCCATGGCGGGTTTGGTGTGCGGCAAGCTTGCTCACACGCCCGCGTGCATCATTCGGGGCTTCCCTTACCAGCCGGGGCGGGGACGCGCACGCGATCTGATTCGCCCGCGTGCGCAAGATCTGTTTCGCTGAAGAGGCGCTATGGCACCAGCGTTGAATCGATCCGAGGGGAAGAAATCGAGCGCGTTTGAGTGGGCCGGTCTGGAAGAGAGCGCATGAGCCGCGCCATCGCCGTTGTCGGCGGAACCGGCCCGGAGGGCTCCGGCCTGGCTCTGCGGTGGGCGCGCGCGGGCGAAACTGTAATTATCGGCTCACGCGATCTCCAACGAGCGCAAGGTGCAGCAGCCGGGATCGCCGAAAAAGTCGGCAGCAAGGTCCAGGTGCAAGGCCTGGAGAACCCGGCGGCAGTGGCTGCTGCCGAAATTGTCGTGCTCACAGTCCCCTTCACGGGCCAGGCAACTCTGCTGAAACAGCTCAAGCCAGCCTTCCGGCCGGGAGCAATCTTGATCGATACCACTGTGCCGCTCGCGGCCAGCATCGGTGGGCGTGCCACGCGCAGCCTGGGTGTCTGGCAGGGATCCGCCGCGCAGCAGGCCGCTGAACTGGTGCCGAAAGGCGTGGCCGTCGCCGCCGCTTTTCAGAACCTTTCGGCCGAGCTGCTCCACGCGGACGAGCCGGTGGAGTGTGACGTGATCGTGTGCAGCGACGACGACCGGGCCCGACAAGTGGCCTCTGAACTGGCCGAGAAGATCCCCGGCGTGAGGGCTCTCAACGGTGGAAGCCTGGAGAATGCGCGCATCGTAGAGCAACTGACCGCCTTGCTGATTACGCTCAATCTCAAATACGGCGTGTACAAGACCGGGCTGCGCATCACCGGTCTGCCGACCAAGGAACCGGCGCGGTAGCTACCACAGCTAGGAAGATTGCGGCGCATGACCAATCGGAACCTCGAGGCGGCCCGGACCTATCACAACAGCACCAAGCACTCTTACTCCAGCATTCGCACCAACCCGCATTACCTGGACTGGTCGAATCAACCGCTGCCTTTCAAAATCTATCCGACCCTGGAACCCTTGCCACTGCCCCGCGAGTTCCCTCAGACCGGGGTCGCCGCTCTCTCAGCCATCGCAGAATCAAGCAAACAACCCGAAGACGGCGCGGTGCCGGATTTGAAGAGCCTGGCAGCGCTGCTGCACTTTTCCGCAGGCATCACGAGGCGGCGGACATATCCCGGCGGGGAAATTTTCTTCCGGGCGGCGGCTTGCACGGGGGCGCTGTATGAGATTGAACTGTACCTGGTGTGTGGCGACCTGCCGGATTTGCCGGCTGGCGTATATCACTTCGGCTCAGCCGACTTCGCGCTGCGCCGGTTGCGAGCAGGAGACTATCGCAGCATCCTCGTCCGGGCGACTGGAGCCGAGCCAAGCGTCTCACATGCCTCTCTGACCGTCCTCTGCACAGCAACCTACTGGCGCAATGCGTGGAAGTACCAGGCACGTACCTATCGGCATTTTGGCTGGGACAATGGGACAATCCTCGCCAACCTGCTGGCCATGTGCGCGGCGCTGTTGCTGCCAGCGCGAGTGGTCTGCGGGTTTGTGGATGCCGAGATAAACCGGCTCCTCGACCTCGATACGCAACGCGAAGTGGCCTTCTCGATGGTGCCGATCGGGTACGCCGCGAACCCGCCACCGGCCCCGCCCACACAAGTCGAGCCGCTGCGACTTGAGACAGTGCCATTGTCGAAAACCGAGGTGGATTACCCGGCGATGCGGGCGATGCACGAGGCTTCGTCATTGCACTCGGCAGAGGAAGTGGCAGGCTGGCGCGGGCAAACGCCAGTGAAAGAGTTTCCGAAGTTGCGTGGAGCGTCCGTGGCCCTTGAGCTGCATGATGAAACGAAAATTTCGCGCGACCCGATTGAGCGCGTGATCCTGCGTCGAGGCTCCTGCCGGAAGTTTGCGCCCGTGGCGATTAGCTTTGCCCAACTTTCGACCATTTTGGACCGGGCGACCCGAGGCATCCCAGCCGATTTCCTCGATCCGCCAGGCGCTCTGTTGAACGACCTCTACCTGATTGCGCACGCGGTCGAAGGGCTCCCAGCAGGTGCCTGGATGTTCCACCGCGACCGCGGCACCTTGGAATGCTTGAAAGAGGGCGAATTCCGCGGAGAGGCCTACTACCTCGGCCTCGAACAGGAATTGCCAGCGGAGGCCAGCGTGGCGGTATTTTTGCTGGCCGATTTGCGGCGGGTTCTCGAGCGCTTCGGTAATCGCGGGTATCGGGCCGTCCAGCTTGAGGCCGGCATCCTTGGGGGCAAACTCTACTTAGGGGCCTACGCGCAGCGACTGGGGGCAACGGGCCTAACGTTCTACGACGACAATGTCATCAAATTCTTCTCCCCGCATGCGGAAGGCAAGAGCGCGATCTTCCTGACGGCGCTCGGCGTAAGCGAGAAGAAAAAGAAGGAGTAGAAGTGTATAACGATGGCATTTAGGATCGGCGCCCGCGCAGAAGTCCCAGGCGGGGTCACGTGTCAAGTGGCTCGTATTCGCGGAGCACCACTTTTCGGGCTTGTTGCCATCGGGTAAGCAAAATGCGGTGGCCAATCTGCCGCCCGGTGACGGGGTCGAGCCAAAATCTTCCATAAAAGGTGTTGAAATCGAGCTCGGCCGCGACAGCTCGCAGGCGCTCGTCCTCGAGCGAGCTTGCCCGGCGGACACATTCCGACAAGACCAGTCCAATCGCGAAGCCTCCTGCAGCCGTATAGTCAGGGAGCCGGCCAAACCGCTCCTGGAAGTTGCTTACAAACCAGCTTGAATCCGGGCCCACAACCGGGCGGAAGTGCGCGCCCGGCTCCCACTGGCTGGGTCCGATCACGCCTTCTGCGCTTTGATTGAGCTCTTGGAAGAAAGCGTTCACGCCGGCCGCCACGGCGATCACCTGCTGCACGGTGTTGGGCCAAAGGTGGCGCGAGCGCAGCAGGCGCACTTCATCTTCGAAACGCCCCGCAAGAACAGCCACCTCGGGACGCAGCGCGTCCAGCTTTTGCACAATGGTCTCGGCGTCCACCCACGGAAGATCCATCGGCACAACATCGAGGAAATGAATGCCAACCTTCGGGATGGCCTCGGCCAACCCTTGGGCCACTTGGGAGGCAAATGTGCCTCGCGAAGAGCGCAGGATGCAGATGCGGCGCAGCTTGGGCGCGTGCTTCGCCAACCAACACGGAAGCTCGCGCAGGTAGTCACTGGCAGGGCTGGGCGCATTCACCATGTAGCCGTAGCCGCGGCCGGAGACCTCGTCCGAAGAGCCCCCGTGGTTCCAGAGAATCTTTTTGTGCTCTTCGGAAAGGGGAGCCACAGCCAGCGTCAAGCCGCTCGAATACGGACCGAGGAGCAAATCTACACAATCTTCCCGGAGGAGCCGGAGGACATTTTGCCGTGCCAGGGGAGTGCGGCTCTGGTCGTCGTAGCAGACGAGCCTTACGGGTCGCTTCTCGCCGCTCTCCAGAGCAAGCCCACCCTGAGCGTTGGTGTAGGACTGCCAGAGCAGGATGCCATCGAGCGCCCGGCGCCCCTGACGAGCAAAACTGCCTGTCTGCGAGATGGAGACCCCTGCGGAAATTTCCTGTGGTGGATGCATGGCCTGCTCGCTCGGCGAGCCCGATCCAGCAGCAGAGCGCTACTACATATCGCCATGCTATAGTGCAACTCTGTCGCGGGAACTACAAGTTTCCCGCTCAGCGGCAACCAAGGAGGACACTATGCCCGGCCAGATTCCGGAGAAATTTAAGGACCTCTTCAGCAAGCGTGCCTTTGCCAACATCGCGACGCTGATGCCGAATGGCGGGCCCCAGGTGACCCCCGTTTGGATCGACTTTGACGGAACCCATATTTTGTTCAACTCGGCGCGAGGCCGGTGGAAGGACCGCAACGTGCGCCGCGACCCGCGCGTCGCGATTTCCATCGTGGACCCGGACAATCCTTACCGCTACCTGGAGATCCGGGGGCGAGTCGTCGCGATCACCGAGCAGGGAGCTGACGAGCACATCGATCGCCTGGCCAAGAAGTACTTGGGCGTGGACAAATACCCGTATCGCCAGCCGGGTGAAATACGGGTCCTCTACAAAGTCGAACCTGAGCATGCGTCGACGATGGAATAAGCGGGATCTGGACGGAAATCCTCGGCCGTGAAAACCCGGCGAGCGCTGTTGCAGGCGATGCCCCGATGGGCTGCCCTAAGGGTTCGCGGACTCGAACGGCCGGGGTGGGCTGGCGGTGAAGAGCCGTACGGGGCGAAGTGGCTCGAATAAGTCTTTATAAGCTCGGGGCAAAAAGACCAGCCCCAGAATGCCCCGGGTGAGCGAGAAGGCCAAATGTGACGCCAGGCTGAAGGCGAGAAGTTGTGACCCAGCGCCGTAGTCGCGAAAGAAAAAGATCCAAGCGGCCTGTGTTGTTCCCAGGTGGGCCACGGTGATGGGGAGTGCCGCAAGCATGAATACGATGGGCAGAAAGGCCATCATTCGACCGAAGGGGATGTTCATCCCGAAGGTCTTCACTGCTAGAAAATGGATGAACAGCGATACGAGGAACATCGGCATGCGCAACAAGACAAACTGGACATAGAGTTTCACAGGAGCTTGGGCAAAGGTTCGGAAGATGGACCATTCTCGGATGTGGACGCGATCCCTGAGGCTTGGAACGTATCGTGTGAGTGGGGAGAGCAGGACCCTCCACGGCGCGAAATCCAACCGCGCGTAGAGCAGGAAAAATAGCCAGAACAGGACGTACCCGGCTGGCACCCAAAACAGGTCTCTGGGCACTCGTGCAGGGAAGCTCAACAACCCGCAAGTAGCCCAAATCGCCAAATGAGTCATTTCCCCCAGGGTCATAAAAAGAACCGTGCTGGCAAGCTGGAAAAAGGGTGCGCGCAATCGCCTGGTGAGATAATAGGCCAGGGTGAGGCGTGCCAATTGGGTGTTCATGAGTGAGACCACGTAGGTCACCGCGCGGACCGGGAGGAGTTCCCGGTAGCGCAGCGGCCCATGAAACCAGCGCAGCACGATGTCCAAGACCAGAGTATCCCAGCCGAAATAGAACAGGCTGTTGGGAACCATGAGAATAAGGAAAGTCACGTAGTCTGCGCCGCGCAGAGCCTGAATGAACTTTCCGAAAGGGATGTGCCGGAAGATAAAAAGAAAGATGACCACCGTGGCGACAGGTGGTAACAGCCGCCTCCAAGGGCGAACTGTTCTTTCAGCGTCAACCGATGGAGAGGGAAACTGACCCAAGATCGAAGTCCTCCGAAATTCCTCGGCATTTTAGGCCTTTGGGGTGCCAGAAACAAATGATGCCGTCCAAAAAGCCGCGCGCGAGGGTGGCCACGCCACCGAAAGATTCCTCACAACTGGGATGGAGTCCAAAGCAACGCCGCTTTGTTGGCACCGCCCGCGTGGCTAGCCTGGGGACGGCCGATGCCGCAGCTCGTCCCCATGTGGTGCCAATTTGCTTTGTGCTTTCCGCGAATACCATTTACTCTGCGATCGACTTGAAACGGAAGCGCCTGGCTCCTGAGAATCTGCTGCGTCTCCGAAACATCATCGAGAATTCACAAGTGGCCGTGCTTGTTGACCGCTACTCGGAGGATTGGAAACGATTGGCCTATGTTCTGCTGCGAGGCCGTGCCTCCCTGGCCCGCGCTGGGGAGGTACAACGTGCTATTCGGTTGCTGCGCGGCAGGTGCTCGTGGATGGCCATCAAGTAGTAGGCCTTCCTGCGGGACTCCGGGAAACGCCTCTCCAGGAACTCATCGAAGGAACCAAGATTGTCCAGCCGCCAGTACTGCCCAGCCCGAACCTCGCACAGGTAGCGCCCCAGCTCCACAAAGCGGGTCTCCCGCTCTCGCTCGGTGTTCTGCTCCCAGGCCAGGATCTCCTCGATCTACCCGCCCTTCTCGAACCACTTCATCATGCACGGCCGCGGGAAGTTCGGGCTGGCCAGCCTGTGTAACCTCGACCAGCTCCCGCCGACCGGCGCGGGGGTCATCGCCGCGCCGCTCAAGATCGTCAACGGCTCCGGCAGCCCGGTGCGCGTGATCGCGATCGCGCCGTAAGGCTCGCCGGCATGGCCGTGCCTTCGATAGAGGATCCCGTCTGGATAGGCTGCTAGGATTTTGTGGCTTTGTCGCCGAGGTAGCGGAGAATCTTCCGCAGCACGCGGGCGAACATGGCGGGGGTGAGCCGGCCGGTCTGCGTATTCTGCTGGCTGGGGTGGTAGGAAGCAAATAGGCGCGGGCAGCCGGGCAACTGGTAGCTCGCACCGTGCACGAAGTGGTACGCAGCGCGGCGCGTGGTCACGCCGCGCTCCTGGAGCATCTTCAGGTAAGCGTCGAAGGCGACGCGGCCCAGCGCCAGCACCGCGCGCGGCCGCAACAAGTCGAGTTCTGCTTCGAGGTACGGCCGGCAATTGGAGATTTCCTCGGGCAGAGGCTTATTTGCCGGAGGCGCGCAACGAATCGCGGCGGTGACGTAGGTGTTGCGAAGGGCGAGGCCGTCGGAGCGGTTGGTGGAAGTCGGCTGGTTCGCCAGGCCGCAGCGATGGAGGATACGGTAGAGGAATTCCCCGGAGCGGTCGCCGGTGAACACGCGTCCGGTGCGATTGGCGCCGTGAGCGGCCGGCGCGAGCCCGATGATCATCAGTTCGGCTTGCGGGTCGCCAAAGCCCGGCACCGGTCGACCCCAGTAGGTCCAGTCGCGATAGGCGCGACGCTTGATGCGCGCTACCTCCTCCCGGTGGCGAACCAGCCGGAGACACTTCTGGCAACAAACAATCTCCTCGTTAAGGACTGCAAGTCGCTCGGCCGTCGGCATGGCTAGCGCCTCGCGGCGGGTGTGCGGCAGAAAGGGAAGTATGCCACTTCTGGGGGCACGCGGGAGCAGCCTCGGGTGAGCCTATAAAAACGCCGCCTCCGTGCCGGGGATGGAGTGTTAAAAAGAATCGGTCGGCGACGGAGGCGGCTCTATGTGGTCTCGGTGGTTGCTAGTAGTAGCACTACCCTGACGCTCCTGTCAAGCGGTATTTCTTTTTTTCCAAGGGCGTTCCTGGAGATCAACAAGGTAAAGAGAAACCCCCGACCGCATGCGCACAGTGGATCGCAGCTCCCTCTTGCACGCAATGCCGCGCCGTAGTAGTTGTATCACGATGAGGCGCGCCCAGCAGTCTGGAAAATCTGTGGTCTTGCCCGCCCGCAGCTCCTCGCACGACCGCATCCTCCAAGCCGCCAAGAGCCTCTTCGCGGGCAAGGGCTACGACAACACCAGCACGGTGGCCATTGCCCGCCTGGCCGGCACCAGCGAATCCCAAGTGATGAAACACTTCGGCAGCAAGGAAGGGCTGCTCGAAGCCCTCTTCGAGAAGTCCTGGCAGACGATTAACTGGAGTGTGCAGCGGGCGATCGATGGTCTCGAGTCGCCGGTGGACAAATTCAACGCCCTGGTGGATCTGACCCTCACGGCGCTGGCCAAAGATGAAGAATTGAGGACCCTGCTGCTGCTCGAGGGCCGGCGCATTCGCAAGGACGGCCACATGATCCTGCTCGATCAGGCCTTCCTGGAGTACGTGCGCATGACCGATGGAATCCTGCGCCAGATGCAGGACGGGGGACCGTTGCGCTCGGACGTGAAGGTGGAAACGATCCGCTCAGCGCTGATGGGCGCCATCGAAGGCCTGCTCCGCGATCAGCTCCTGGCCGAGCGCGTGAACTTCCCAGCTCCGCACAACGCCCGGCAAATCCGCGAAGTGTTCCGCCTGCTCATTGCTTCGTTTACTCCCGCCAGCGCGTCACCCGCTGGGGGAAAAGCACACCCCTGAATCCCGCACTGCGTCTTTCCCACGCGTCCTTACCTCATCGGGAAAGGAGCAGCAAACTGACCCGAGCCCGCGGACGCGCTCAAATTGACTTCGCCGGAAGCGGAGACTAGCATAGCTCTTTTGCCCGCCACAGCCGGGAATTGCCGTGAGTTGTGAGCCATGAAGGCCGAAACCAAATCCGGAACCGTGCTCGATCGCATCGTTGAGGCGCGTCGCGCCGCCATCGACCACCGCAAGCGCGTCCTGCCGGAAGCGGTGCTGCGCATGGCGGTCAGCAAGGCGGGCCCGGTACGTGATTTCGCCGCCGCGCTCACGCGTGACGCGGTCAACATCATCGCCGAGCTCAAGAAAGCTTCGCCCTCGCACGGTCTTCTCCGCGAGGATTTCGATCCCCAGGCGCTAGCGCCGGAGCTCGAGCGCGCCGGCGCCGCTGCGCTTTCGGTCCTGACCGAAGAGGAATTCTTCCAAGGTTCGCTGCTGCACATGCGCATCGCTCGCAAGGCGACCGCCCTGCCCGTCCTGCGCAAGGACTTCATCGTGGATCCCTGGCAGGTTTGGGAAGCGCGGGGCACCGACGCCGATTCCTTTTTGCTGATTGTGGCTATCCTGAGTCGCGAGGCCCTGAACGAGTTGCTCGGGCTCGGCCGCGAACTGGGGATGGAACCGCTGGTCGAGGTGCACACGCGGGACGAGGTGTCGCGCGCCGTGGAGGCGGGCGCGCGCATCCTGGGTGTCAACAATCGCGACCTGCGCACGATGGACGTGCGCCTGGAGACCTCGTTCGAGCTGATTGACGCTATCCCCGACGAGTGCATCGCCGTGAGCGAGTCCGGGCTGCGCTCGGCAGAGGATCTGGCGCGCCTGCGCGCCGCCGGCTTCGATGCGTTCCTGATCGGCGAGCACCTGATGCAAGCGCCCGACCCGGCTGCGGCGCTGCGCGCGCTGCTATGAAGCGCACTGCGGGCGTTTCCATATGGTCCGAGTGAAGATTTGCGGGATTACCAACTGGGCTGATGCGAAGCTGGCCGTGGACGCCGGCGCGGATGCCCTGGGCTTCAATTTCTATCCGCCCAGCCCGCGGGCGGTGGCGCCGGCGCAGGCCTGGGCGATCATTCGTCGCCTGCCGCCGCTGGTGGAGGCCGTGGGAGTGTTCGTCAACTGGTCCGTGGAGGCGGTCAATGCGCTGGCCGCCGCGGTGAAGCTTCACGCGGTCCAGCTTCATGGCGACGAATCGCCCGCCGACGTCGCGGAATTTGCCGAGGCCCATCCGGTGATCAAAGCGTTTCGCGTGCGCCGCGGGTTTCGTCCCGCGGTTCTCGCCCGCTATCGCCGCGCCGCTGCGTTTTTGCTTGACGGCTTCCATCCGCGCTTGCGGGGAGGGACCGGCGAATCGTTTGATTGGAGCGTTGCGCAGCGGGCGCGTCGCTATGGCCGCATCGTTCTGGCCGGCGGGTTGGCGCCGGAGAACGTCGCGCGGGCGATTGGCGCGGTCGAGCCGTTTGCGATTGATGTGTGCAGCGGCGTGGAAGCGAAGCCGGGGAAAAAGGATGCCACACGCCTGCGCGAATTGATGCGCGAAGTGGAAGCCGCCAACCGCGAACTTTTCCGGCGCGAAGGGCGCTACAGCCGATGACCACTGCCACGCAAACCTGGCCGGACGCTCGTGGGCGCTTCGGCCCTTACGGCGGCCGCTATGTGCCGGAGACTCTGTTCGCGCCGGTCGAGGAGCTCGAGCGCGCCTACCGAGAAGCGCTCGAGGATCCGAACTTCCGCAGCGAGCTCGAGTCGCTGCTGCGGGATTTCGCTGGGCGGCCTACGCCGCTGCAATTTGCCGAGCGCCTGACCGAGCGCCTAGGCGGCCCGCGCATCTACCTGAAGCGCGAAGACCTGTTGCATACCGGCGCGCATAAGATCAACAACTGCCTTGGCCAGGGCCTGCTCGCCGTGCGCATGGCTAAGCGGCGCATCGTGGCGGAAACCGGCGCGGGCCAGCACGGCGTGGCCACGGCAACGGTGGCCGCGCGCCTGGGCCTCGAGTGCGTCGTGTACATGGGCACCGAAGACATGGAGCGCCAGCGGTTGAACGTCTTTCGCATGCGCTTGCTGGGCGCCGAAGTGCTCGGCGTGGATTCCGGCAGCCGCACGCTCAAGGACGCCATCAACGAGGCCATGCGGGATTGGGTCACCAACGTCCGCAATACCCACTACTTGCTGGGCTCGGTCTTGGGCCCCCATCCTTATCCGCAGATGGTGCGTGATTTTCAGTCGGTGATCGGGCACGAGGCCCGCGCCCAGATTCTGAAGGCTGCCGGACGGCTGCCCGATTTTCTCTTCGCCTGCGTCGGCGGAGGGTCGAATTCGATCGGCCTATTCCACGAATTCCTCGGCGATGCGAGCGTGAAGATGGTTGGCGTCGAGGCCGGCGGGCGTGGCACGCAGCTTGGCGAGCATGCCGCACGCCTGGCCGCTTCGGCCGGCTTTGCCGGCGCCCGGCCCGGCGTCCTGCATGGCACCTACACCTACGTTTTGCAGACCGCAGACGGGCAGATTTCGACCACGCATTCGGTCTCGGCCGGGCTCGACTATCCGGCCATTGGGCCGGAGCACGCCTGGCTCGCGGACCAGGGGCGCGCGGAATATACCGCGGTCTCCGACGACGCCGCGCTCGATGCCGCGCGTGAACTGTCGCGCACCGAGGGGATCATCCCGGCACTCGAAGCCGCGCACGCCCTGGCTGGGCTGATCGAGCGCGCGCCGAAGATGAAGCGCGACCACGTGGTGATCCTGAATCTTTCCGGCCGCGGCGATAAGGACATGGAAATCCTCTCGCGACGTTTGTGAAATGCGGTTGGAAGAATGAACAAGACGGCGACAACGAGCACGCGTATCACGCGGCGCTTCGACGAGCTGCGCCGCGCCGGCGAGATGGGTCTGGTGGCCTACCTCACCGCGGGCGATCCGGCGCTGCAGGCCACCGAGCGCATCGTGGTGTCGCTGGCTGAGGCGGGTGCAGACGTGGTCGAGCTCGGCGTGCCGTTCAGCGATCCTCTGGCCGATGGCCCCACGATTCAACGCGCCAGCGAACGCGCTCTGCGCAGCGGTACGACGCTCTCCGGCGTGCTGGGCTTGGTGAAGAGTCTGCGGCAAAAGACAGACGTGCCGCTCGTACTGTTCAGCTATTTCAATCCGATTCTGCAGATGGGTGTGGAGGCGTTCGCTGATGCTGCGGCCGCGGCGGGTGCCGACGGCGTGCTCATCACCGACCTCACACCCGAGGAGGCCGGTGAGTACCGGCAGGCAGCCGCGGCGCGCGGCCTCGACACCCTTTTCCTCGCGGCACCCACGACCACCGATGAGCGCTTGGGGCGGATCGCGGAAGCTTCCAGCGGATTCCTGTATCTGATCTCGCGTACCGGCGTGACCGGAGCGCGGGACGTCCTGCCCGAGGGTTTGCCCGCCCTGATCCGGCGCGCACGAGCCAAGACGCGCCTGCCGATCGCCGTGGGCTTCGGGATTTCGCTGCCGGGCCACGTCTCGATCCTGGGCGGCCTGGCCGACGCGGCGGTCGTAGGCTCGGCACTGGTCGAGGAGATCGAGCGCGCGGCGTCGGCCGAGGCGGCGGCGCGGGCGGTCGCCGAGCGCATTCGCTCTCTCAAGCGAGCGGCCAGCCAAGGGATGAGCCGGCGGGAAGCGCGCCCATGACGATTGACGATTGGCGCCGCAAGATTGACGAGATCGATCGCAAGCTGGTCGAGTTGCTGAACGAACGCTCACGGTGCGCGCTGGAAATCGGTCGGCTGAAGCGCGCTGCTGCGCTCCCACTCTATCAGCCGGAGCGCGAGCGCGAGATCCTGGAGACCGTGGAGGCGGCCAACCCCGGGCCGTTGCCGGATACAGCCATCCGGCGGCTGTTCGAGCGGATTCTGGACGAGGCCCGCTCGGTGGAACGCACAGCGATGCACGAGGGCGACGACCCGAACGCAAAGCCGCCGAAGTAAGCGACGCAGTCTTTGATAGGCTGGGAAGGTCAGGGAGAGATTCATGGTTGTGGTCATGCAAGTGGGCTCGACTGAGGAACAAATCCAGCACGTCATCGATCGGCTGATCTCGCTGGGGTTCGACGTGCACCGCTCGACCGGCGCCACGCACACGGTTCTGGGCGCGGTCGGCGTGCGCAGCGACTTCGACCCGCGCGATATCGAGTTGCTCGACGGCGTCCGCGAGGTCGTGCGCATTACGCAGCCGTTCAAGCTGGCGAGCCGCGTCTTCCGTCCCGAGGGCACCGTCGTGGACCTCGGCCGGGGTGTGCGCGTTGGCGGGGACGAAGTGGTCGTGGCGGCAGGGCCCTGCGCGGTGGAATCGCCCGAGCAGATCCAGACGATCGCCGAGCGCGTGGCCCGGCTGGGCGCAAGGTTGCTGCGCGGCGGCGCGTTCAAGCCGCGCACCTCGCCCTACAGTTTTCAAGGACTGGGCGAGAAGGGCCTGAAGATGATCCGCGAGGCCGCGGACAAAAACGGCCTGCTGGTGGTGAGCGAGGTCATGGACCCCTCGCAAATCGCCATGATGCTGCCGTACGTGGATGTTCTCCAGGTGGGAGCGCGCAACATGCAGAACTACCACCTGCTGCGCGCGCTGGGCGAAGTGGCCAAGCCCGTGCTCCTCAAGCGCGGGATGTCGGCCACGATCGAAGAGCTGCTGCTCAGCGCCGAATACATCATGGCCGGAGGCAACTACAACGTCATCCTCTGCGAGCGGGGCATCCGCACGTTTGAAACCTACACGCGCAACACGCTCGATATCGCCGCGATTCCCGTCATCAAGAAGCTTTCGCACCTGCCCATCATCGCCGATCCCTCGCACGGCACCGGGCGGCGCGACAAGGTGCCGCCGATGGCCCGCGCGGCGGTGGCGGCCGGCGCCGATGGCCTGCTGATCGAGGTCCACCACGATCCCGAGCGCGCGCTTTCCGACGGCGCGCAGTCGCTCTACCCCGACCAGTTCGCCCAACTGATGGCCGAGCTGCGCGTCATCGCTCCGGCCGTAGGCCGCCGCATGGCCTAGCCCATGGCCGCCCCGGAAGCCCACTTCCGCCGTATCGCCATCCTGGGCACCGGGCTGATCGGCGGCTCGTTTGGCCTGGCCGTGCGGCGGGTCTTGCAGGGCGCGCGTGTGGTCGGCTGGGATCGCGAGCACATCCTGCGCGAGGCGGAGCGCGCGGATGCGATCCAGGAAGGCGTCGTTGAGCTGGACGGCGCGCTTGCGGGCGCAGACTTGATTTACGTGGCCCTGCCCGTGGGCGTGACTCTCGAACTTCTCCCTCAAATCGCGCGCCGCGCGGAGCCACATGCCCTGGTCACCGATGCCGGCAGCACCAAGCGGGCCGTGTGCCGCGCCGCCGCGAAGCTTTTCGAGCAAAGCACCGCGCGGTTCCTGGGCGGGCATCCGATGGCGGGAAAAGAACTCGCCGGTGTGGGCCATGCGGATGCGGAGTTGTTTCGCGACGCCAAGTACGCACTGATCGGCGAAGCGAGCGAGAAGAGCCCGTCCGATGCCGGTCCTGCGGGGGCGCAAGACGCGCGCGTGGCCGGCTTCGTGGCGCTCGTGGAGTCGCTGGGCGCGCGGCCGGTGTGGCTCGACGCGGAAACGCACGATTGGGCGGTAGCCATCGTCTCGCACCTGCCACAACTCGTCTCGGTGGCCCTGGCCGGAGTGGTTCGCGATGAGACCGACGAAACAGGCCTGCCGGTGACGCTGGGCGGGCCGGGCCTGCGCGACACCTTGCGGCTGGCCGGCAGCTCCTACGAGATCTGGCGCGACATCGGTCTGACCAACCCCGACAACATTGCCCGCGCGCTCGACCGGGTGGTGCAGGCCATCGAGCACCTGCGCATGCGGCTCTCGAGCCGGGAGCTCGCTGACGAGTTCGCCGCCGCCAATGAACTCTACAAAATGCTTTAGGACTTGCAGTAAACTGCCCAGGAATTCTGAAGGGTTTGTGTTGTCTTCCGTAGGTTGACGGCACGGAAGGAAGCAATCTTCGGGGAGCACACGGATGGACAAGCGCGTAGCCAACGCCGACGTCGCGGTTGAAAAGCTGCGCGACGCTGCCACAATCCTCATGGGTGGCTTCGGGCTGTGCGGTATCCCGGAGAACCTGATCGCCGCGGTCCGGCGCAAGGGCACCAAGGACCTCACGATTGTCTCGAACAACGCCGGGGTGGACGATTTCGGTATCGGGCCTCTGCTGCAGACACACCAGGTAAAGAAGATGATTTCCACCTACGTCGGCGAGAACAAGCTGTTCGAGCAGCAGGTGCTGAAAGGCGAGCTCGAGGTCGAGCTGAATCCGCAGGGCACGCTCGCCGAGCGCCTGCGCGCCGGCGGCGCGGGCATCCCTGCATTCTTTACGCCGACCGGCTACGGCACGATGGTGGGCGAGGGCAAGGAAGTCCGCGAGTTCCACGGGCGAAAGTGCGTGCTCGAGGGGGCGCTCCGCGGCGACTTCGCCTTCATCAAGGCATGGAAGGGCGACCGCTGGGGCAACCTCGTCTACCGGAAGACGGCGCGCAATTTCAATCCGGTGATGGCCGCCGCCGCCGATTATGTCATCGCCGAAGTCGAGGAGTTGGTCGAAGTGGGCCAGCTCGACCCGGACTCGGTCCATACGCCCGGCATCTTCATAGACGCCATCTTTCAGGGAATGTACGAGAAGCGCATCGAACGGCGCACCGTGCGGAAGAGAACGTAGAAGGGCGGCGGCAAACAGCGAGGGCCCCGAAGGGAGGAGCCATGGCTCAAACGGAAGTGGACAAGCGCGAGATCATCGTCAAGCGCGTGGCGGCGGAGTTGCGCGACGGCTACTACGTCAACCTAGGCATTGGCCTGCCCACGATGGTCGCCAACTACATTCCGCCGGGGATCGACGTGATACTGCAATCGGAGAACGGCATGCTCGGCGTGGGGCCGTACCCCTTCGAGGGGCAAGAGGACCCGGACCTGGTCAACGCCGGCAAAGAGACGGTGACCGAAATTCCCGGGACGTGCTACTTCTCGAGCGCCGATTCGTTCGGCATGATCCGCGGGGGACACGTGGATCTCACCGTGCTCGGCGCGCTCCAGGTGGATGAGAAAGGCAATTTGGCCAACTGGGCCATCCCCGGCAAGATGCTCAAGGGCATGGGCGGCGCGATGGATCTGGTCGCTGGAGCCAAGCGCGTGATCATTGCCATGGAGCACACCATTAAGGATGGCAAGCCGAAGATCCTCCGGAAGTGCACCTTGCCGCTGACCGGCGTGGAGGTAGTGGACCTGATCGTCACGGAACTCGCGGTGATTGAAGTGACGCCGCAGGGCTTGCTGCTGCGCGAGGTCGCGCCGGGCGTCACGCCGGAGCAGGTGCAGGCCGCTACCGAGCCGCAGTTGCGCATCGCGCCCGGCATGAAAACGATCGCGGTCTGAACCCGGCCGGACGAGCGCTCTCATTGGTCATCCTTAACCCACCGCGGCGGGCGAAGGATCTCAGCGGAGCGGTCGGCGGCGGGCGGCAGGGTCGAGGTTTTTCGTTCCGGCCCTACGGCAAGAACCGCGTCGGGACTCCGCTCAGAGGACCACCTCTGCCGCACAGGTAACGAGCGGGCTACCGGCACACTGTGCCGGAGTGATAACGATGCGCAAGTTGCGCTACCATCGGCTCCGGATAAGCCGTATGGAACCCCACTCCATCGTGATTGTCAGCCTGTACAGCCCCAAGGAGAAAATCTGGGGCGAGCTGCTCTCGATCCATCCGGCTGGCATCACCGTGCGCGGGATTGACCTGAACTCGTTCGACGACTTCGTCCTTCAGGTGTTGCACCCGGAGGGCGAGCGCATCGGCCTGCCCACACTGTTTTTTCCGATGGCTCGGATCGAGCGCATAGCCCTTGATGAGCCCTCGGGCTCCATCCCTTCGCTGGCCGAGCGGTTCGAGCAGAAGGTGGGTCGCTCGTTGCTGGATTATCTCGCGCTGTTCGCCTGACCTGCGGTACGATTCCGCGCATGACGACGCGCGTCCTCACCGTTCCCAACCAGCTCACCTTTCTGCGGCTGGGGTTTCTCCCGTTTTTCATCATCCTGATTCTCTACGGCCGGTACGCTGCGGCGCTGGCCGTGCTGGTTGCGGCCGCGCTCACCGACGGCCTGGACGGCCTGCTGGCGCGACGCCTGGATCAGAAGACCGCGCTCGGCGCCTATCTTGACCCGATCGCCGATAAGCTGCTGCTTTCCTCGTCGTTTTTCACCCTGGCGCTGAAAGGGAAGATCAAATGGTGGCTGGCGGTGCTCGTGCTCAGCCGGGACGTGATTATCCTCACCACGGCCGCGGTGATCATTCTCGTGGCAGGTTACCGGCCGTTTCCTCCGACCTTCTACGGCAAAGTGACCACCGCGGTTCAGATCCTGCTAGTCTTTGCGGTGGTGACCGCGGCGGTGGTGCCCCACCCGACGCTGGAGATCCTCCGCCAGTTCCTCGTCTACCTCGTGGCTGGGTTTACGGTTCTTTCCGGCTTCCACTACAGCGTGATCATCGCGCGGCGCCTGCACGGGCCGTAGTGGCGCGGCAAACAATGCGCGGGGTCGATGCCGCCCTGTAGCGACAGCGTTCAGGCGGGTACGAGCTGCCTCTATCCGGCGGACCCGACACTGCGGAAATAGTGCATGAGCATCGCCGCGAAGCTCGCCGCCACGACGAGGCCGGCAAGCCAGCCCAATACGTAGGCGCGCTTGCGTTCGGAAGCGGTGGCAGGCTCGCGGTCGGCCATCACCCGGCCCACCAGGAAACCTGCAGCGAGGCCGCCGATGTGCGCCGCGTTGTCTACACTGCTGACGATAATTCCGAAGATCAGGATGTAGGCCACCCAGCGGAGCAGTTGCCCGCGGATCATCTGCATATAGGCGCCGCCGCGGCGCGTGGTGAGGGCAAGGAGCGCGCCAATCAATCCCATCAGTGCTCCCGAGGCCCCGATGCCAATCCCGTAGCCCTGCAGCGTGTAGATGTTCCACACGGTGCTGGCGAGGAAGCCCGCAATCCCCGTGGCGACGTAGAGGAACAAATAACGGGCAGAACCGTAGAGTTCTTCCACCTGCGGCCCGATGTCCATCAGCACCCAGGTGTTCATGGCGATGTGCAGCAGGCCCCCGTGGAGAAAGATGGGCATCACCAGCCGCCACCACTGGCCGTGCCAGATCAGGAAGGACTGCCGCGCGCCCAGCCGGAGCAACACGTCGCCGCGAATGCTGCCCAGCAGCGACAGCGCTCCGGAAGTGCGCATTGTCGCCATCAGGCTGACGACAAACAGCAGAAAGTTCAGGCCCAGGACGCTGTAGGTGACCGGCGACTCGGTGGGCAGCAGCGCCGACAACGAGCGGCTGGCCGCGGCGAGCGAAAAAGTCAGGCTTGCGCCGCACTGGTGGCATTTCGTGGCCGAGGCTCCGACCAGCGTGCCGCAGGAGGGACACAACTGCGGCCGCCTGGGCGATGGTTGCGAATGAAATAGTCCGGCAAAAGAACTGCGCCACCGCTCGAGCCTTCTCTGCCAGCGAAGGGAAACAGGCACCGGCTCTCCTTGCGGGAAGCGTAAGGCGTTCCTATAATACCGAAAATTTGCAGCGCCTGTGGTAAAGGAGCCGACGATGGCGAACTTCGAACAGATTGGCCGCAAGCTCGACAAGGAGCTCGAAAGGCTGCGCCGGTACATCCGGAAAGAAGTGAAGCCCGTCACGAAGCGCAAGGCGGTCCAAGCCCTGCAAAAAGCCTCCAAGAGCCTGGCCGAAGCTGCCAAGGAGCTCGAAGCCCGCGTGGCTAGGATCAAGGTGTGACGCGGGGTCCGGCGTGACGCATCCCAATCGGCCACGCCGCGCATTCGCCCCTATCGGCAGAGAGCGCCACTGGACGTTTCCTTTCGTTTGGGCCCTGCCACTTCTGGCGCTGCTTTCTCTTGCGACGCAGGGGTGCGCCCATCGCCGGCCGGTGATCAGCCGTGCGCCCGCTCCGCCTCCGGCGCCCCAGCCGAGCCCGGGGCCCGCGCCGCCGCGGACGACGGGGCCTCTTCCTCCAGCGATTCCCGGCAGTTACGCAGAAGAGGGGCTCGCGTCCTGGTATGGGGTGCCGTACCACGGGCGCCGCGCCGCGAACGGCGAGATCTACGACATGTACAAGCTCACGGCGGCGCATCGCACGCTGGCGTTTGAGAGTATCGTGCGCGTCACCAACCTGAAGAACGGGCGGAAGACCGAGGTGCGCATCAACGACCGCGGGCCGTTCGTCGAGAACCGCATCATTGACCTCTCGCTCGCCGCGGCCCGGGAACTCGACATGGTGGGGATGGGCCTCGCTCCGGTGCGCCTGGAACTGCTTGCCGGGTCGAGTCCGCTCGAAGGCAACTTCACCGTGCAGGTGGGCGCGTTTCTGGTGCGCGAGAATGCCGACAGGATCCGCCAGCGGCTCGAGCAGCGCTATCAGCCTGTGTTCATCCAGGATTACGATTCGCCCACCGGGCTGTTCTACCGCGTGCGTGTTGGCCGCGTGCTGGGCGAAGATGCCGCGCGGCAGTTGGCGGATCAGTTGCGCACCGAAGAGGGAGTGGTGCCGTTCGTTGTGCGGCTGGACGATTAGAAGGTGCGCAGCGCTGGGGCGGGATGAAGTGCCGCAGCCCCGGCGGTTCTCTGCAAAGGCGACAAAAAAAGCCAGCGGGACGCTGGCGCTACGGGAGAGGAAATGAACGACTGCGTGTTCTGCCAGATCGGGCGCAAAGAGGCGCCGGCAAAAATCGTGTATGAAGATGCCGAGATCTTTGCTTTTGAGGATATTCACCCGCAGGCGCCGGCGCACATTCTGATCTGCCCGCGCAAGCACATCACCTCGCTTTGTGAAGCAACACCGGACGACGCAACCGTTCTCGGTCGCATGCTGCTGATGGCGGCGCAACTTGCCAGCGAGCGCAAGCTGACCGACGGCTACCGCACGGTCTTCAACAACGGCTGCGGGGCCGGGCAGGCGGTCTTTCATCTCCATCTGCACCTGCTGGGCGGTCGCGCCTTTCGCTGGCCGCCCGGATAAAGCGATTCCCGCCGGCGGTCTCGGCAGGCGCCTTTACTTGCGCGTCATCACGCAAGCGCCGTCCCAGTCGGGTTCGAGCTCTTCAAACAGGTATTCCTGGCAGCGCTTTCAGAGTCTCGCCATCTCAACGACCTCCTGAAGAAGGCCTCGCGTCGGCCGAGCCGCGGAGGCTTCGCGACCAGCGACGCAGCCGGCCGAGCAAGCCCTCCGAGCCGAGCGTCACGGGCAGCACCACCACCGTGACGTTGTCTTCGCCGCCGTACTCGTTCGCCAGCGCCACCAGGCGGTCCGCGGCCGCCTGCGCCGCGGGATGCGTGAGCAAGGTGCTGGCAATCTCGGGATCGGTGACCATGCGCGTCAGACCGTCGGAGCAGAGCAGCAGCGTGTCGCCATCGAGCAGCAGGTGCTCGTCGGCGTCCGCTTCGATTTCTTCCTGCGTGCCCAACGCGCGGATCAGCACGCTCTGCATTTCACTCGCTTCGGCCTGCTGCGGTGTGATCAGACCCTGGCGCACTTGCTCGGCGACCAGGGAGTGGTCCCGGGTGAGCTGCTCGAGCGCGCCTGCGCGGAGCAAATAGGCGCGGCTATCGCCCACGTGGACTAGACTCAGCCGCTGGCCGTCGAGCCACGCCGCGAGCAGCGTCGCGCCCATGCCCTGCTGCGCGGGGTTCGTGCGCGCCGCGTTGTGAATCTTAGGGTTAGCCAGGTGCGCCGCGCTTGCCAGGCGGTTGGTCTTCTCAGAGAGATCGGGCTGCAGCTCGCCGAAGAACGGTGCAGAGGGATTGTTCGCCGCCTCGAGGCAGTGCGCGGCAACGGTCTGGACAGCCATCCCGCTGGCCACTTCGCCGTGGGCTTCCCCGCCCATGCCGTCGGAGAGCGCGAACAGGTTGAGTTCGAGGACCAAGCGGTAGCTGTCCTCGTTGTTGTGGCGAACACGGCCAACGTCGGTGCGGGCGCCGATTTCAATACCCAAGGGGAAACCTCAGTCGCCCGGGTAGGCGGGAGCCCGCATTCGGCCTGCGGGGGAACTGCTGCCGGGTATATCGTCGGCGCACCTATTCATTCCTGAAGAGAAGCCGGGCCTTTGGCGAGGCTAGCAAAGCGATGGAGCACGCGCAAGGAGCCTGCGTGCAAGTGGTTACGTCCGGCGCCGGGCGCGGCGAAACGTTTGGCCAGAAAGACCCGGATTCGCTTTCAGGGCACACCCGAAAAACGCCGGCTTCGCCGGCCCGCGTTGAATCGGTATACTGAAGAAGGCTCCTCCTGCAAGCCTCGCAATGTCGAGCAAACGGCAAATCTGGTATTACGAGGGCTCTCCCGCGGCCACGCTGGTGAAGCCGTTGCGCCGCCGGTACGCGCTTCACGCTCTGCCCAGGCCGAAGTCAAAGTCCAAAGCCCATCTCCAAGCCGCTCTTCCCCGGAATCACGGGATGTCCGTGGTGTGCCTGGCCGATCTCGAATCCGATGACCTCGACGCGCTGCGCAAGCTGACCCGGAAGCAGCCGGGCGTGCGGCTGATCGGCGTCGTTGGCGACCGCAGCGCCAACGGCTTCACGGATTCCTCTTTGTTCGCCTGCCTGCCGCGGAAGGCGCCGCGCGCGCTGGTGCAGAAGACCCTTGCGGCGGCCTTTGCCAATATCGAACTGGCCGAGCGGGAACACGCGGCGCGCGTCGAGTTGCGGCGCACGCAGCGCGAGATGGAGATGCTCAACCGCATCGGCATGGCGCTTTCCTCCATCCGCGACGTCAACGACCTGCTCGAGCTGATCCTCAGCAAGGCCCGCGAGATCACCGGAGCGGATGCCGGCTCGCTCTACCTGGTGGAAGAAGAGCGCGAGAGAGAGCGCTGGCTGCGGTTCAAGCTGACGCAGAACGACAGCATGAAGTTCCCCTTCACCGAGTTCACCATGCCGATCATGGAGGACTCCATGGCGGGTTACGTCGCGCTGCGCGGCGAAGTGATCCACTTGGCGGATGCGTACGCCATCCCGGCGGGGCGGCCCTACCATTTCAATCCGAAGTTCGACCAGGAGTCGGGCTATCGCACTCGGTCCATGCTGACCCTGCCGATGAAAAACGGCAAAGGGGAAGTGCTCGGTGTGCTGCAACTGCTCAACTGCAGACGCGACCGCGCGGTGCGGCTGACCAGCCCCGACGTGGTCGAACGCGAAGTGCAGCCGTTCCCGCAGCGCGCGGTGCGGCTGGCGCTCTCGCTGGCCTCGCAGGCGGCCGTGGCCTACGAGAACAGCCGGCTCTACCAGGACATCGAGACGCTGTTCGAAGGCTTCGTGCAGGCGGCGGTGAAGGCCATCGAGCAGCGCGACCCCACCACCTCCGGCCATTCCCACCGCGTCTCCACGATGACGGTGGGACTGGCGGAAACCCTGGATCGCATCGAGGCCGGCTCATACGCCGCCGTGCGCTTCACGCGCGAGCAGATGAAGGAGATCCGCTACGCCGCCTTGCTGCACGATTTCGGCAAGGTGGGCGTGCGCGAAGAGGTGCTGGTCAAGGCCAAGAAACTGTATCCCGCACAGCTCGCGCTGGTGCAGAACCGCTTCGACTACATCCGCAAGGAACTCGAAGCGCGCATCCAAGGACAGAAGCTTCAGACCCTGCTCGAGAAGAGCCGCGAAGAGGCGCTCGCGCCGCTCGGGTTGCTCGATGAGGAATACAAGAAGCGCCTGGCCGAACTGGACGAGTACTTCCAGTTTGTCCTGCAGGTGAACGAGCCGACCGTACTGCCAGCAGGCAGATTCGACCGACTGATCGAGATCGCCCGGAACCGATATGTGGACCCGCGCGGCACGGAACACCCCTACCTGCTCCCGGAAGAAGTGCGCTTCCTTTCGATCCCCAAGGGGAGCCTCGATAATGACGAGCGGTTGCAGATCGAATCGCACGTCGTGCACAGCTTCAATTTCCTGATGCAGATCCCCTGGACAAAAGAGATCAAAGATATCCCGTGGATTGCGCGCGCCCACCACGAGAAACTCGACGGCTCGGGCTATCCCTACAAGTTGAAGAGGGAGGAGATTCCCTTGCAGGCCAAGATGATGACCATCTGCGATATGTTTGACGCCCTCTCCGCCGCAGACCGCCCTTACAAGAAAGCGGTGCCGCCCGCGCGAGCCCTGGAGATTCTCGAAATGGGTGTGCACGACAACGAACTCGACGCCGAGCTGTTCGAGGTTTTCCTCGAAGCGAAGATCTTCCAGCTCACCCTCAAGCGCTCGTCCTCCTGAAGAATTCACCGCTAGAACGCGCGTTTCGGAAACCCTGGCGGGGTGCTCGATCGAGCCTGTTCTGTGGGAGATGATTGGCTGGTTCGATCAGTTCGTGAGAAATGCGCCCGCTTTGGGCACTGCGGCCAGGCAGTAGTGCCAGCCTCGGCCGTCACTTGCGAGGTACAATCGTGGGCATGGTGAACGACGGGTTGGTGGTGTGCCTCGGCGTGCTGGCTGCCCTCGCGCCGGCAAGCGCTGGGGCAGCACAGCAGTCCTCGGAGGTGACGCAACATCTGCCGGGGACAGGGTCTGGCACGGCCATCGTCCTGCCGCAGAGGGTCGTAGCCGGGCAGCAAGCCACGCTCGCCGTGCTGGACGCAGCGGGTCGCCTGACCGCCGGAGCGATGGTCGAGTTCAGCGGCGGCGAACGGGTAACCACCGATGCGACAGGTCGCGCCACGTTTTCGGCGCCGGCGGAACTGGGGGTGCTTCTGGCGCAGCTCCCGGCACGCGGCGTAAGCGCCTCGACCACAGTCGTCGCACCGCAGCCCAATCCCCCCGAGGGCGTGCAGGTGATCGAGTACCCACGCATCGTTTCGGTGTTCGACCGATTCCCCATCGAAGGCACCGGCTTTCGTGGCGAGGCCGACGCAAACCGCGTTCTGCTGGGCGATCAGCCGGCGCTCGTGCTCGCAGCCTCGCCGGTCGCGCTGGTGCTGCTGGCGGCGCCGCGCGCGCCGGATGGGCGGGCGCAGCTCCGCGTCGAGGTGGGCGGGCGGAGTGCAGGGCCGCTGCCGGTTACCCTGGTCTCATTTCAGGTCACCGCGATGAAGAAGCAGCTCGCGCCGGGAGAGAAGGGCAAGTTGATCGTGAGCGTGCGAGGAACCCAGCAAAGGCTCGTGATTGAAGCGCGCAACCTTTCGCCCGAGGTGGTGGAGCTCCCGCGGGGCAACGTGCAACGGGTGACCTCGAGCGGCGGCCCGGGCAATGCGGCAGAGATCGAGATGCAAGGCGTCCGCGCTGGCGATTTTGGGGTCAGCGTGCGGTTGGTGCCGGGCGCGTACGGATTGCCGGACGTGGAGGCGGCACGGCAGCACCTGCTCGCGGCGCGGCAGCTCGCTCCGGCGAATTGGCAGGCGCGCGTGGACCGCGTGATCCGCCGGGTCGAGCACAGCCCGCAGGAGGTGTCGAAGATTCGAGAAGAGCTGGAAAAGCTGCTGGCGGAGAAGCCCGAAGGCGAATTCGGGCGGGAGATTGAAGCGGCGTGGAAGGAGTTGCTGAAGCGCTGAGCGAGGTCAATCCTTGGCGGCGGCTTCGAGAGTCTTTGCGGGAGATTCGGGAAGAGCGCCCTGGGCCATCTGGTCGAGTGAGGTGCGAGCTCGCTCGAGCTTGCGGTCGGCCTCGGTGTAGCTTTGCTGGGCATTCCGCAGGTGTGTGCCGAGCTTCTCGTAAACCTCGCTGAACGTCTCGAACTGCTTTTTAAGTCCCGCCAGGCTGTCCAGCAATCGCCGCGCGTTTTCTTCAATCTGCATCCCGCGCAGGCCCATCATGATGACGCTGAGGTGCGCGTAGAGGGAATTCGGGGAGACGGGGATCACACCCTTGCTCCGGCAGTAGGCGTCAAGCGGGGCGCCCTTCGCGTCGGAGGTCATCAGCAGCTCGTAGTAGACGCTTTCGGACGGGACGTACATCAAGGCGATGTCGAGCGTGCCCTCATCGGGCAGGATGTATTTCTTGGCAATCGAATCGGCGTGCGCGCGCACCGCCTGCGCGAAACCCTTGCGCGCTTCCTCGCCTTCTTCCACCAGCTTGCGGTAGTCATCGAGCGGGAACTTGGAGTCGATGGGCAGATATTTCTCGTGGAAGTGCACGGCGGCGTCCACGACCTCTCCGGTGGAAAAGCGGTGTTGGGTCTCGTAGTTGGCCTGGGGCAGGGCGTCGCTGAGCATGCGCTCGAGCGTCACCTCACCCAGCGATCCGCGCGTTTGCGCCCCGCCCAGGATCCGTTCGATCGTGTGCGTCGCCTCAGAGAGATCCCGGCCGAACTGCTGCACCTCGCCAATCTGGCGATGAATCCTTCCCAGCGTTTCTGTGGACGCCTTCAATTCCGCAGACACGGCCTTTTGCGCTTCCGTGGCGAGCTGGCCGGTGGCCGCGACTCCGCTCTGGAGCTGCTGGGCGACTTGGCCAAGCTGCTGCGTGACCGCCTGCGTCAGGCTGCCGATGTGTGTGGCGATGGTCTGCTCCTGCGCGGCGCGCAGAGCCTGCAATTCCAGGCGCAACTCCACAACTGGAGCGTTGCCGCGCCCGCGCAGCCACGTCGCCAGCGCCGCAGCCACCAGCGCGGCTATGGCGGCGCCCACAACAAATGCGACCCATGTGGTCATCTGCTGTTTACTCCAATTCGTCCGGGCACGCCCCCTGCGCCGGCGAAAATAGGCTCGTCGACCTATTCTACCGCCGAGGAAGCGCGCCAAGGGCACTTTAACGCGGATGCTCGCAGCGCAAAGGCGTTTCCTCCCAAAAAACAAAATGGGAGCGACCGCCTGCGAGCGACGGCCCCCGTTGAAAATCTTCGAGCGAACCTACCAGCTGATCTTCAACGCGAACTGAAACTGCCGCGGGTCGAACGACGCCGTGGGCTGGCCGGCAGAGCAGGTCGGACTCCCAGCGCCCGGGTCGCAGAGGAAGTTGACGTCCGCGACGTTATTCCGATTCAAGAGGTTGAACCCATCGGCGATGACCTCCAGGTTCCAATTCTCGGTGATGAAGAACTTGCGCGAGATGCGCAGGTCTATCTGGAAAGAGCCGGGACGCGTGAAGGGGTTGCGGCCCAGATTGCCGGTGCAGCCGGCGCCGGTGCGATCCGTCAGGCCTGGGATATTGACGGCACACTGGTCGGGCACCCGGAAGATCACCCCGGGCAAGAAAGGCGAAGTCGCCGTCAGCCTGGGCACCGCGGTGCTGGTCAGCGACGGGCGGTCGGTAGTGGATGCAAAGTCGAGGTTGTAGTCGCTTCCGGTGAGCAGGTTGAACGGCCGGCCGGAGGATACTTCGATGATCGGGGCCACTGTAAGATCGGCGAAGGACTTCCGCCACCAACCTTCGTCGGAGCGCTTGTAGGGAGTTTGGAAGACGGCGCTGGTCACCCAGCGATGCCGCTGATCGAAGGCCGAGTTGGAGCGGTCGCGGTTCGGGTTCCGGTTGTCCTGCGGTGCGAGTGGCGATTCTAGGTCAGTGGAATCGTCAATTGTGTGTGAAAACGTGTAGCTCGAGAGAAACTCGAAGTGGCTCGAGAAGCGCTTGGAGAACGAGACAGTCAGCCCATGATAGACGGAGTTGCCCGAGGACTCCTGTTGGGTGACGTCGCTGAAGGGGATGGGAACCGAGGGGCCGACGGCGTAGCCGGCCAAACCAGCCAGGGTTTTCAAAGTAGAGAGCGGAAGACCCAGCACGGCGAACGAAGGGTTCGGCCCGGACGGCCGGAAGAAGTTGAAGACCGCCGCAGTCCCAATGAACCCCACCGGTGGCCCGGCGCAGTTGGGCGCGGCGAACCCTTGTGCCAGCGCTCCCGGAGCGATCACAACGAGGCTGCCGGTACTCGTGTTGATGCCGCCTGGGGGGCATCCGGCGGGCGGCGCGCCGCTGGGCACGGGCACTGTGACACCCAGGGGACCTCCAACAGCGCTCAGGCCGGAAGCCAGAGCGTTGGCAAAGTTCTGCACCAGCAGCTTCGGATCGGTCGCATTGATGTTGCGCGGCCGGTTCAAGTGCAAGCCGTGGGTATAGGTGTAGCCCACGCTGAACTTGTAGTCGTGGCCTAACTGCCGCTCGATGGTCAGGTTACCCTGCTGCGCGCGGCCGTAGACGAAATTGCTGGCCACAGGGAACGTGAACGGAAGAAAAGTGAGCGGCACGCCTGCGGTCGGCGATAGGAAGTTCTGTTTAACGAAGAAGGAGTCAGGGCGAAGTGGATCGAACCTCTGGGGGTTGAGCTGCCCGTTCGGCGACACAGCCTGATAGAAGAAGTTCGTAAACGCCCCCTGGTTGAAGATGCCTTGGAAGATGTTGGAGGCGTTCAAAACAGAAAGGGTGCCCAGCGTCAAGGGGGCACTACTGGGCGCGCCGGGCCCGATGGTCAACTGGGAGGAGAGGGCCCCATCGGCCGTCGCGGAGAGGAACGGTGTGGCCAGCGGCGGGTGATCGTAGAAGATGCCGTAGCCGGCGCGCACGACGGTCTTGCTGTTGCCTTTCGGGTCCCAGGCGAGCGCGAAGCGTGGCGCCCAGTTGTTCTTGTCGCGCGGGATGCCCTCGACGACGCCCAGGGCCGCTTCCGCTGCGGCGTTGATGGCGGTGCCCGGTGTAAACAGCGGCGAGAACTCAAAATCGTAGCGCACGCCGTAATTCAGCGTCAGCCGCGGGTGGATTTTCCAGCTATCTTGGACGAAAAAGGCGAGCGGCTTGTTGTCAAATTGCCGCCCGGAACTCCCGATACCCTGGAGGAAGAAGCCGGGGATTCCCACGCCGTAGGATTGTGCAGCCGAAAAGGTTGTTGGGATCGCCCCTACGTTCTGGGAGTTGAACCGGTACAGACCGCCGAAGTCGAGCTGGAAGACCTGGTCGGTGTTGGAGCGGATCTGGATCAGGTTGTAATCGAAGCCGAATTTGAAGGTGTGCTTGCCCTTGAGGTAGCTGAGGTTGTCGCTCCACTGATAACGGCGCTCGATGCGGTCCACCGTCGAGAACGGCTCGCGGCCGAACGAGGCCACGCCGAAGATGTCCACGGCCGGGTTGGCGCCGCCCGGAAACTGAGCGAAGCCGTAATGGAGGCCGCGGCGCGCAAACTGGAAGCGGAATTCGTTGAAAACCGTGCTGCTGAACGAAGTGACGTGCTGGCCGACGACGGCGAGGTCCCGCGACTGCTGCAGCGAAGTACGCGAAGCGGCGTTTATGCCAGAGCTTTGGGTTTGGCCGTTCACCTGAATGCCGGTGATCAGGGAGGGCGAGACGTTCGCGCGCACGAACGAGTTGTTGCGCGAGTTCCACTGGTGGTCCAGCCGCGCCGACCACAGGCTGGTGCCCTCGGAAACCGGGAAGTTGCCCCGCAACGCGTTCAGCCCGACGTAGGAGGAGGGCAACGGAACGAGACCGGCAGTGAGGGGAGGAAAGAATTTGGATCCGACAACGGAGGTGGGGATCCCCAGCGCATCGGCTACCTTGCTGGCCCCCACATTCAGATCCCCGTTCAGGGCGACGTTAGAGCTGCCTCCAGTGAGAAGAGCGGCCCCCTCCAGGGCGAGGGCAGTTGAATTGGATGTGCAAGCCCCCGCCGCAGCGAACGGACCAAGCGCGGCCTGGTAGAAACCGACCTGAAACGGAGTCATTACCAAGGGCACGGGAATACAGGGGATCGCTGTCGGTGGCAGGAATCCGAAGTTGTTCTGCCCGATACTGCTGAAGCCGGTTTCCTGCCGGCGCGTGGTCTCATAAGAGAAGAAGTAAAACGTTTTGTCCTTCTGAATGGGGCCGCCGATGGTGGCGCCGGCCTGCACGCGGGTAAAGGGCTGCTTCACCGGAGTGAGCGCGCCGGTCGCTGGGTCCACGTTGAACGAGAACGGGTTGCGCGCCTGGATGGAGCTGTGGCGCAGGAAACCAAAGACGTTTCCGTGGACCTGATTGGTGCCGCCCCGCGTGACAATATTGATGACTCCCCCGGTGGCGCGGCCGAACTCCGGCATGTAGTTGCCGATGATGAGCTGAAACTCCTGCACGGCCTCCTGAGACACCGTCGAGCGGATGCCGTTCACGGAGTTGTCCACGTAGTCGGCGCCGTCCACCGAGACCTGGTTCGAGCGGGCGCGCTGGCCACCGATGTTCAGCCCGCTGTCGGGCGCGGCTCCGATAAAAGGCGCACTGTTTCGCGTCGCCTGCGAAGTGGTGCGGGTGAAATCGATGTAGTTCCGGCCGTTGATGGGCAGGTTGTCGATGCGTAGCTTGTCCACCGTCTCGGCCACAGCGGTCCGGGCTGTTTCGATGACTGCCGTCGCTTCGGTCACCGTCACGGTCTCGGCGCCGGTCTGCAGTTGCAGGTGCGCGTCGAATTCGGCTTGCTGGCCTATCGTGAGAATGATCTCAGGATTCACCAGCTTCGAGAGTCCCTTTCCGCCCTCCACCGTCAGCTCGTAGCGCCCCGGGGGCAATCCCACCATGCGGTAATGCCCCGAATCGTCGGTCGTTGCGGTGCGCGTGCCGCCCGTGGCCAGGTTCTTGACCGTGACCTTGGCACCCGCTACGGGCAGGTTTTGCGGGTCGAGCGCCTGGCCCGACAGATCGGCGGTATTGATCTGGGCGAGCGCCGCGGGGCCGGCGACCAATACCACGCCCAGCAACAACACTCCTAGGCACACCCATTTCGGCAAATGCATACTCTTCCTCCCATGCAGGCTTTGACTCGGACGCGTGCGGGACTCCGAACCGCTGCGGGAAAGGGCAGAAACCACCTCGGGCGCTCTCCACCCCTGGAAAGCTGATGCAGGGCTTCTACATCAAGCCCGGCCCCATTTCAACAGAAATCTTCCCGGGGCGTGACGCCGGCGGAAAGGAATCGTAGAGGGGAACGAACTAGTTGCGCAGGAGGCGGTGCACCAGGCGGCGGAGCTTCTCGCGGTCTTCCTGCTTCATGTGCACGAACTCGACGCCGCCGCCGTTGGGCGCGAGGTTGCGCACCACTGCGGTCGAATGGATGCGGCGCAGTCCGGCGCGGATCTCGAGCCGCAGCGAATCGCCCACGGCCAGCCGGTGCTTCGATTCCAGAAACGCGCCGCCCAGGCTGATCGTGCGCACGCGCGCGACGCCGGGATGCGGCCCTTCGATCTGCACGGGGAACGGCGAGGAAACCGGAATGCGCAGGTAGCGGCGCGGGCGCGCGAACGAGACGCTGGCTTTTTCGAGTGCCTCGCGGGCTGTGCGAACACACGCCGACGACGGGCGGTTTTCAAGCAGCGCCAGGGCTTCTTCGGCCGCGGCGCGCAGCCCGGCGGGCTCGGCGTGCGTCAAGCCATTGCGTTGTCTCACGATGGTCCGTAACAGGTCGGCCGCTTCCACGACGCGCATGCGGCCGAGCGCTTCCACCGCCTTGATGCGGATAAAGACCTCGCGCAACTGCTCTTGCTGGCCGGCGGCAATCTCGAGCAGCAGCGGCACGGCGGCGGTCTCCTGTGCGAGGCCGATCTGGTCCAGCATCATCGGCACCACCAGGGGATGCGCCTCGGGCAGTGCGGCGAGGAAGGCGCGGGCGATGCCGGGCGCAGCGCCCTCGTGGCCCAGGCGCGCCAGCTCCGAGACGCCCAGATCCTGGAGGTTCCAATCCCAGCTCGGCAGGGCGCGTGGCAAGACTGCCACCAGGCGCTCCGGCTGGGTGATGACGAGCAGCTTGACCGCGGCGGCGGCACGCTGGCGGCGCGGCTCGAACAGCCGCGTCTCAAGCGCCCCGATGGCCGGCTCGCCGAGCGCGCGCAGCAGCCGCGCCATCGCCGGCAGCGCGTCGAGCCCATTCGGCGAAGTGAGAAGCAAGCCCAGCCGGTCGAGCAGGCGTTCCGGGTCGCGCCGCAACAAGCGCGGCAGGACGGGATCAAGCGGGCGGTTGGCCAGCGCCGCGTCCACCAACAGCAGCCAACGCTCGTCGGCGACGAACCGGGCGGCAAGAGTGGCCATATGGGCGTGCTCGGCATCGCGCGGGGCGCGTTCAAGCGCCTCGAAGATGCGCTCGAATCCGGCATAGTCGCCCTGGCGGAGCGCCAGCCGTGCGAGGTTCCCGGTGACGGCGGTCAGAAGGCTGGCGATGCCTGGAGAAGTCTCGCGCCCGAGCGCGCGCACCACGGTGCGCGTCAGCTCTTCGGGCAAGGCCTCAGGCCACAGCCGCTCGAGCAGCGGATGCAGCTCACCCAGCCCGGTGGCCACGGCGCGTCGTGCCGCGCCCCCTTCCGATTCGAGACACCGAGCATAGTTGAGCAGCGCCTGCCGTGCCTCGCGGAGCGAGGTCCCACCCGAAACCTCCGTGCCTTCTGCGGGTGCGGCGTGCGCCGCCGCGGAAAGCGGCTCAAGAACCCTGCGCAGCGAAGCCACCGGCACGCACCAGGCGTCCGGGCCACGCAGCACACTCGATAGCTCAGGGACGGAAAGCGCGGCCCAGAAACGCTCGTAGAGCCGCTCGGCGTGCGTTTCGTCGGCCCATTGTGTAAGCACCGACGAGACTTGCCGCGGGGCGCCGGCAGCGGGGAAGATGCGCCCGGGACGATCCGCAAGTTCGCGGCCCAGGCCTGCCAACAGACCGCGCAGTTCGGGCGACGTCAGGCGGCCGGCGCACATCTCCTGGGCGGCGAACTCCAACACCAGTGCGTCTGCGAGCCGGGCCACGTAGCTCTCGTGCGGCTCCTCTTCGCGCGGTGCCTGGCGCGTGGTGGCTGCAACCAGACGGCCGACCGTGCCGCGGTCGGCCTCCGCCAGCACAACGTGGAAGGCGCGGGCCATCTCCTGCGGCGAACTCGCCTGCGCGGGCTCGAGCGAGCGCGTCAACTTCGCAAGCAACTTCAGAATGCGGATCAGCTCCTCCAGGTTCGCAGCCAGGTTGCTTCTTTGTGCTCGTTCGGAGCCGAGCGAGGCGGTCGGAGCGGCATCGGCCACGCCTTGTTGCGTGCCGCCATAAGCGAGCACGGCCGCCAGCAGGCTAGCCAGCGTGGTGTCCACTTTGCGTTGTACGGAAGTGTTTACGCGGATGCCAGAGATGCTGTGCTCGGCCAGCCGCGGGGGCCAGTCCGGACGGGGCGTCTTGAACGGCTTCAGCAAGCGCGACAGGATGTCCAGCTCGCCGAGGTTTGTTTCCGGCAGGAAGACCAGCGAGGTGACGCCACAACGGGAAAGCTCCTCTGCCAGTGCCGCCAATTCACCACGGTGGTCCGCGAGAAAATGCTCGCCAAGCATGGGGACAACTAGGCGGTTCCGCTCCACGGCAACTGCGATCGTAGGAAGCATTCGGAGTGCGGCGCGAAGCTGGCGCTCGGCTGCTTCAAGGCTTTCGAGCAGCCGAGGGTGATTCTTGTGGTAGAGCCGCGACGCACGCAACAACACCTGGAAAGACCGCAAGAATCGCGCCATGGCCACTTCGGCCGTAACCTCAGTCACTTCTGGCGCGGCGCCAGAGTCCACAGGTTCGGTGGGTTCGCGGCGGGCCACGCCGCGAGTGAGTTCGCTCGGAGTGGATGTGCGAGTCGTCTTCGCCAGGGCCCGTGGAGTCACCTGCCATCCCCCGACCCCGTTCGCACCGGGGTCCTCACATCTCACGCCATGCTTCAGCGCGGAGCCGCTTTTGGCGGAGCTTTCCTGTTTTCATGATCCTTGCCCGTTCCCCGAAAAAGCGCCCCACGCAAAAAACTAACCCTAATAGGTAGCAAGCTGCCTGCCGCGAAGCTTGCCTGGCATACTCTGTGTTTGCAAGGAATTGCGGCGCACTGCGCCCCTTATGGGTAACCTGGGCGTCCAGAAAAGTAACAACCCGGGGAGGAGGCTTCCGGGTCGAAAATGAAGAATTTCACGGCTTGTTGCTGCGGGCGAGTTCGACGTCGAGTTGCGTCAGCTCGTTGTCTCTGAGTTGCATCTGGCCTGAATACGGCTGAAAGCCGGGTTTGCGCACGACAATGTTATAGGTGCCCGGCCCGAGGCGGAAGTAAAGAGGGTAGAGGGGAGGAAGCGGTTAGCGCTGTTCGCGGGAGCCCGCGCCGGTGAGCTCCACGAGCGGCGCGGGAGGAGGCGGCACCTGCGCGGGCCGCGGCTTCAGGTTCTGCGGCGCGCGCCAGTTATCCACCATGGCCACCTGCTGGACGCAGGAGACGGTGCAGAGCGGGGCGCAGGGCTTGCGCGTGTAGAACTCGCGGCGACGGTCTTCGGCCGTGTACTTCTCGAGCGGAATTCCCGGGTAGCCGCGCTGCTGCGAGCACCAGTGCACCAGGCCGTCTTCGCAGATATAGAGGTAGCGCGAGCCGGAGCGGCAGCGCCACTCATTCGGTTCGCCGCGGGCGATGTTCCGCTGGAAGCTGTTGAAGCGTGAAAACGAGCGCCTGCCCATCTTTGTGATCGTCTCAAAGATGGCGCGCTCCTGCGTCCCGAGCGGGCGGAGCTGGCCGCTGCCGTCGTGGATGATGCCGACTGTGCTGGTGAACCCGAGCTCGAGCGCGCGCCGCGCGACGACCAGCGCGTCGGCGGGGTCTTTTACGCCGCTCCCCAGCACCGAATTGATGTTCACCTGAAACCAGGCGTGTTCGGCCAACAGCCGCAGCTTCTGGTCGAGCACCTTGAGGCTTTTCTTTGACACCTCGTCCGGCATAACGTTGTCAATGCTGATTTGCAGGTGCTCGAGTCCCGCGCGGTTCAGCCGCTCAATGCGCTCGGCGGTCAGTAGGTACCCGTTAGTGATCAACCCGGCGATCATGCCGCGCTGGCGGATGCGCCCGATGATCCGGTCGAGCTCGGGATGCATCAACGGCTCGCCGCCGCTGATGGTGATAATCGTCGTGCCGATCTCAGCCAGGCGATCCGTGCGCCGGTACATCTCCTCGAGCGGCACCGGCTTCGAGTGGTCGTCGTACTCGTTGCAGTAGGCGCAAGAAAGATTGCAGCGGCGGATGGGAATGATGTGCGCGAGGACGGGATGTCGCGTCGAGAGCAAGCCCTTGGCGATCATCCGCCATTCGCGCAGGCGCGTGCGCGCAAAGCGCAAGCGGCGCCGGAATTTGGTGCGGTTCCGCATCACTCCACTATACAGAATTCCCCTGCGAAATCGTAGCTGGCGCTGATTCCTGGCGGCTCGCTTCATCCTATACCAGAGCATCGATGCCGAGCAGGCGGCGGGCATAGGCGGGCGCTTTGCCGGCATCTTCGTGTTTGCAGTAAACGTACACCTCGATTCCCCTGCCGAGCCACGCGTCGAATCGCTCCCGCCAGGCCGACAACTGCTTCGACGTGTAGGCCGCGCGGCGCAGGCGGACGTAGGCAAAGTCGGCGGTGAGCACCTCGGGCGGAGTTCCCTTATCGGTTTCGGCGAGACACAGCGCCGTCCGATGCCGCCGGAGCAGCGCATAGGTCTCCTCCGTGTGCCAGGAGGCGTGCCGCACTTCGAGCGCGAAGCGGAATGCCCGAGGCCGCAGCTTCAGAAAATCCTCGAGCACCTTCAGGTCGGCACGAAACGTCGGCGGCAACTGGACCAGGATGGGCCCCAGGTGCTCGCTGTCGACCAGCACGGAGGCGGCTTCGAGAAAACGCTTGAGCAAAGCTTCCGAATTGCGCAGCTTCTGGATGTGCGTGATCTGCTGGTTGACCTTGAGAGCGAATTGAAAGCCGGCAGGCACGCTCGCGGCCCACTGCTCGAGCACGCGCTCGGCAGGCATGTGATAGAAGGTATAATTGATCTCGACGGTGGAGAAGTGCTGGCTATAGAAGCGCAGCATTTCGCGGTCGGGCAGCTTGTCCGGGTAGAAGCTTCCCTTCCACTCCTTGTAGGCGTAGCCGGAGGTGCCGGCACGGAGTTGCGGTGAGGAAGGAATCGTGCGCCTCCAGAATCGAACGAAAGAATATCCTTAAAAGCCGGCGAGCGGTGAGTCAGCGTTTGGCGCGGCCGGGGAGCCGCGTCCCGAGCCGCTCGACGGCCTTTTCAAGTCGCTGGCGACTCTTCCAGAAGTCGCCCCACAGATCTCCGTGCTCCTCCAGCCGCGCGAAGATGGTTTTCAGGTTGAATTTCTCCGGCGTCAGGGTCTGGCGCAACTCGCGCAGCTCGACCGGGGTCGAGACAGGCGCCTGCGGAAAGGGCCGCACGACAAACGGCGCGGCGAGGGGCCGCCCCAGCGCGTTCTGCGATACGTCAATGAGAATCCTCCCTGCGGGCCTTTTCGCCACCGAGCGCTCCTGCGTGATCAGCGCAGGTTTCTCAGCGGACACCAGCCGCACGACAATCTCCGCGAAGATGCGCAATTGCTCGTAGGTGTAGCCGCGTTCGACCGGCACATAAAGATGAAATCCGGTGGCGCCGGAGGTTTTCAGGAAAACCTTCACGCCGAACGCATCGAGCTTCTCAGATAGGACGCGCGCGACCTTCACCACCGCAGAGAACTCCGTCCCTTCGGCAGGGTCCAAGTCGAAGAAGACGTAGTCGGGGTGCTCCGGGTCGTCGCGGCGGCTCGACCAGGGATTGTGGTCAATGCATCCCAGGTTGGTCAGGTAGAGCAGCGCCGCCAGGCCGTTGGCGACGACGTAGCGCGTTTCTTCCTGCTTATCTTCTGATCGAAAAGGGAAGGTCTCGACCCAGTCGGGCGCCGCTTCCCCGGCATCCTTCTGGAAAAAGGAATGGCCCATGATTCCATCCGGATAGCGGCGCAGGACCAGCGGCCGCTCGCGCAGGAACGGCAGCAACCGATCGGCGATCCGGTAGTAGTAGGCCAGCAGATGGCGTTTCGTGTAGCCGGGCTCGGGGAAATACACTTTGTTCAGGTTGCTGAGCCGCAGCCGCTTGCCTTCAAGTTCGATGCTGACGTTTTCCGCGTGGCCTTTGAACAGCTCGGCTTCGATCTGAGTTTTTCGCGCGAGCACGCGCCCCACGATAGCGGGTGCGGAAATCACCGCGGGCGAAGCGTTCCCGGCAACTTCGCTTTCGAACTGGCACTCTTCCGGCCGGGCATCAGCGCGCAGCCCGACGAACACGGGATTGCGCAGGCGCCGCTCCTGCGTCCAGCCGGTGTATTGGACCCGCGCGACCAGCTCGGGCTTGGCCCAGCAGGCTTTCTCATTGGTTTCGGGGACGGACTCGAACGGGCAGCGCGCGACTTCACGCGCCGTGAGCTGCTCGCCGATGGCTTTCTGTGTCTTTTGGTCGAAGCCGCTGCCCACGTGACCTATAAACCGGAGCTTCTTCCCGTCGTAGAGTCCCAGCAGCAGAGCGCCGAAATGCTCGCGGCTGCCCCGCGGGGCCGTCCACCCGCCCACCACGGCGTCCAGTTCTTTCCTTGCTTTCAGTTTCACCCAATCGCCGCTGCGGCCGCTCGCGTACGCGCTCTGCGCGCGCTTGCCAATGATGCCTTCGAGCCCCTGCGCGCGGGCCAGCTGGAACAGCTCCTTTCCGTGCTCGGCCTGATGGTCGGAGTAGCGCACCGGGTCGCGCGCGTCGAGCAAACTGCTCAGCAGTCCCTTGCGCTGGAGGAGCGGCGCCTGGCGCAGGTCATACCCATCGCAATGGAGCAGGTCGAAGACGTAGTACGTGGCCGGTGCTCTCGCCACCAGCCTCGGCGACGGCGCGCCCACGTGCATACGCTCCTGCAGCCGCTCGAAGTCGCCGTGGCCACGCTCATCGAGCACGACGATCTCGCCGTCGAGGATGGCTTGCCTGGCCCGCAGGCGCTCGGGCAGAACCGCCAGCTCGGGATATTGCTCGGTAATCAGGCGTCCGCTGCGCGAGCGGATTTCGAGCTTGCCATCTTTGAGCCAGACGAGTGCGCGCTCGCCGTCCCATTTGATTTCGAAGAGCCACGCGGGATCCGAAAACGGTTGCTCTACCAGCGTGGCCAGTATTGGCTCGAGCCGCGAAGGCATCGCGGCTTTGCGCGCGCCGGGAAGCTCCTCGGGGCCGACCGGCTGCGGCGCGCGTCTCGGCGGCGACTCTTCGGCGATTTCTTCGAGCGAGCGGCCGGTGAGCACGGAGCCGTCGTGCCGCTCGAGGTCCCATCGGGGGTCGGCAAACGCGTCCTTGTGCTTGATCAGGAGCCACTCGTTGCCCTTTTCGCCGCGGCGCAGCTTTACCAGCACGAAGCTGCCGCGCAGCTTTTCCCCGTGGAGGACGCATTTGATTTCGCCGCGCGCGAACTGCTGGGTGACATCGCCTTTTCCTTCGACATCGTACGTGCCGCGGTCCCAGACCATGACCGTCCCGGCGCCGTAGCTGCCTTCGGGGATGATGCCTTCGAAGCGGGCGTATTCGAGCGGGTGGTCTTCGGTCAGCACGGCCAGCCGCTTGTCGGCCGCGTTGAGGGAAGGGCCCTTCGGCACGGCCCACGATTTCAGCGTGCCGTCAATTTCCAGGCGGAAGTCGTAGTGCAGGCGTCGCGCGCGGTGCTTCTGGACCACAAAACGCTGGCCGGGCGGCGCGGGCGTCTCCCCGGGCGGCTCCGGCGTGCGGTCGAAGCGGCGCTTGCCGCGGTACTCTTCGAGCTTTGCCATCGGCTCATTCTACCTCACACCATTTCGCCCGGATGGTGCGCCGCGCCGCGAGACAGCCTTGAGGCAAAGAAAACGTTCAGCTGATGCCCAAGATAGACGACCTGATCCCCCGCCGGCCGCCCTCATAACGCGCGGACGTCGCCCGGCCGGCGTGGGGCCTGTGATGTTGTCTCTGTCAGAACCTCGCCCGCCGTATGTCTTGCATCGCCGCTCGGGCTTCACTAAGCTAGCGGTTTCCCGCCCGGGATGACGGTTCCATCGTGAGGGAGAAGGAGCGCGAGCATGGCTACCGCTGTCTGGAAAGGACATCTCACCTTCGGCCTGATCTCCATTCCCATTCGCCTGTTTTCGGCGGCGCGCAGCGAGCGCGTCAGCTTTCACCAACTCCACAGGGAGTGCCACACGCGCCTGCGCCAGCCGCTGTTCTGCCCCACGTGCAATCGCGCGGTGGAGCGCTCGGAGGTTGTGAAGGGCTACGAATACGAGAAGGACCAGTACGTGCTGTTCACCGACGAGGAGCTCGAGAAGATCGCGCCGCCCTCGGCCCGCACGATGGAGATCCTCGAATTCGTCAAGCTCGAGGAAGTCGACCCGTTGCATTTCGATGCGTCTTATTTTGCGACGCCGGAAGAGGCCGGGCAGAAGGCCTACCGCCTGCTGCTCGATGCCATGGAGGAATCCGGCTACGGTGCGATTGCCAAGCTCACGATGCACCAGCGCGAGTACACTGTAGTCATCCGCCCGCGTGCGAAGGGCCTGACGCTGCACACCATGTTCTACGCGAACGAGATCCGGCAGGTAGCCGAGTACGGCCAGACCGACGCAATCGAGCTGAAGGGGCAGGAGAAGAAACTCGCGCAGCAACTCATCGAAAGCCTGGCCGCAAAGTTTGAGCCACAGAAGTATGTGGACGAATATCAGGACCGCGTGAAGGCTTTGATCGAGGCGAAGCTGAAGGGCCAAGAAGTGGCCACGGCGCCGCAGCCGCAACTTGCCCCGGTGATTGATCTGATGGAGGCGCTCAAGAAGAGCTTGAGCGATCGTCAGGCGCTCCCGAAGAAGCCTCCGGCCCGCGCGGTCGCAGCCGTGACGCAGAAGAGGGCCGGCAAAAAGTCCGCTGGCTAGGGCGTCCCCGCGCACCGGCTGCGACGCTCGCTGGTGGCGCTCCAGCGGAAACTCTCCTAGGTGCAGGCGCTTGCCGCCTCTGCCTCGTGTCTGGGATGTCTAGAGCTGAAAACCGAAGAGCTCGGACTGGGCAATCCTCTCGGCGTAGGCACTTTGCGCCATTGTAAGGTAGACGCCATCCACCTGAGTCCGCGAAGCTCGATAAATCCTTGCATGTTCTTCTGACCAGAAGAACAGGGAATTTCTTCAATAATCGTTGATGATGTCGGCGCCCTTGAAAGTCTTCCAATCCACATCTGGCTCGAACAGTAGTGGGTGGACATCTTTTTCCCCCACCCGGAAATTCAATTCATCGTCAATGGAGATGTGAAGTGCATTCCCGCAATGGGCGCACTCGGACTCGAGTTCCACGGAAAGCTGTTCTCCTCTGAGTCGCCCTTGCACGAAGGGCGTGACGAAAGCGTCTTCTGCTCAAGCGCCATATGCGCGTTCTCCGGTGCTGAACTTCAAGCGATGAGGCGTGGGTTCCGTGGTGACCGGAAATGCCCAACTGATTTCTCCAGCTTCATTCCGAACCAAGAAGAAGAGATGGCGTTCCAGGTCTTCCACAATCGTTTGAACCTTTGGAAGGGGAAGTCCCAGCGTGGCTGCGAGCCGATCCACCCTTATTGGCCTGCCGTTTTCGCGGGGCAGTTCGCGAACAACAAAGTTGCGGACCAGATGATGTTCCGGTGTCATAAATGTAAGCCTTGCCGCGAACTGATCCCGGATTTTCGCCAGCGCGGCTTTGAAACCGGTATCGGACACTCGGTTTATAGTCTCTTGAGCCCCCACTAAGATCGTGTTGGTGTCCGATTCTTCTGAAATCATCGGCAGGGCCCCTTCCTAACAAGTTGGATTGCCAATCCGTTCGTGTTCGTCACGTCGGAGCGATAGGATATGTCAATTAGTTCCGCCAAGGCTATGTAATGACTTCATTTTCCTGCTGATTCCCTCATTGGATCAGCGCCGATTGGTCCGAAATCGCCTAGGATCCTTGTCCAAAATCGTGTCAGCGTTTCGTGATAGCCGCCGTTTTCTCGGTATTCGCGATTCCCACGCAGACGTTTCATTAGATTTCGCCCAGAAAGTGACGCGAAAGTATGACACTTTTATTGCACTGGCGCTTTTCGCGGCCTCACGATTCCCTGCAACTCATTGAAAAATATGGCGGGGCTGGGGAGATTCGAACTCCCGACCTAAGGTTTAGGAAACCTCCGCTCTATCCATCTGAGCTACAGCCCCGTGCCCACAGATTACCACAACCCGCATTAGGGGCGTTCCTAGTGTAGGGTGCTCAGCGAGATTCTTGAGAAACTTCCTGAGGCACACTTCTTGAACCCAGAAACACTCAAGAATACTGGCAAGGGCACTCCAGAAAGCGGGAGCCGGCCGTGGCCCTGTCCTGGAACTGACTACAGTGAAAAAGGTCGTGCCTGCCGGAGATTTGGAGTATGGTATGCCACATGTCGCAGCAAGACGCCAAGCAAGGCGAGACAGGTGCGAACCGCCGGCGAAGCCAGCGGGTGCTTTTGGACGTGCCCCTGATCGTTCGGGGAGAAACTGCCGATAGCCATTCCTTCCAGGAAGAGACGTTTACAGTAACGGTGAGCGCGCATGGTGCGCTACTTGTCTTGGCGGCGAGAGTTGCGCTCGGACAGAAGCTCCTGCTGACGAAGCCGAAGACTTGGGAAGAGCAGGAAGGCCGTGTTGCTTACCTTGGGCCGCCCTATGCGGGGCTGAGCCAGGTGGGTATCGATTTTGCGCGGCCCGCGCCTGAGTTCTGGCCTATCACAACCGCACCTGATGATTGGAAGACATTGTATTAGCCCCGCCTCCCTTGGCTTCTGGTCCTTTTCACCATCAGCGGCCTTCCTCGTAAGGTTGGGCATCGTAATCCCTCTTTTTCTGGTTTGCCTTTTGCTTGTGGTCGCGATCGGGCTTGCTGCCTGGCGTGGAAAGCTACACATGGCCGTCTATGGCGGGATGGCAATTGGTGCCGCGGCAATCGCCATTTTGATTGGTCAACTGGCTGGCGCTCAAGGAGTTCGGGGCAAAGCAGTGGGCGTGTTTGTATCCGTTGTTTTCTTCCTGTTTGTAGCGGCAGCATTCGGTTCTTTTCTGGGTCTCCTCCTTTATCGTCATCCACGTGAGAAATAGAGCGACGTTGCCTAACGGCTGCCACCTCATGTGATGGTCCCGAGCCTTCGTCACCCCATTTGCAACCTCGCTGGCCCTTGCCAATAGCCGTAATCCTGCTAAGATGACCCTTCTTTTTCACCTTCGTGCTCCCCGCTGAGACGAACAGTTATGGCCACGATTGCAGCCACCGCATCGCCGGCGCGATCAGAGAAGACCGGACTCGAACACTGGATGAGCCGCGTGCTCGAAGAGTGCGACCGGGTCCAGCGAAATTTCTCTGGGGACGCTGTACACGACCTGCGCGTCGCCCTTCGCCGCTGCCGTTCCATCGCCGACAGCATCGCGGAGATTGCCCCCCACCCGCACTGGGGGCGGATGAAGAAGGCAAGTCGGCGTCTCTTCCGCTCGCTCGCGCGATTGCGTGACGCACAGGTCATGGCGGGTTGGGTGCGCAAGCTGGCCGGGGAGGATGACGCACTCGCCCGGGAGCTCCTGAGCCGGCTCAGCCGCGAGGAAAGGTTAGCCCGCTCCAAAGCCCGTGCCGCCCTCGAGCGCTTTGACCGGAAGAGCTGGCGCCGTTGGAGCGAGCGCCTGCAAGAGCGCTTGAGCGACTTTCCCCTCGACGGCTTGATCTTCCAGCAAGTGGCGGTCGAAAGATGGGAAGAAGCGCGTGAACTCGATCGCAGGGCGCGGCGCAACCGGAGCCGCGTGGGGTGGCACCGCCTGCGAATCGGCCTGAAGCGATTCCGCTATGTCGTAGAGAACTTCCTGCCCGCCCGCCACGCGGAGTGGGGGAAAGATCTCAAAGAGATGCAGGATCTGCTGGGCGATGTTCACGACCTCGACGTGCTGCGCAAAGCGCTACGCGACATCGATTCGTCTGACCCCGTTGCTCCTGAGCGCTGGGAGCAAGCGATCGAAGCTGAGCGAGCCCAGCGCCTGCGCGCCTATCGCCGCCCCACCTCCGGCGCCGCCTCACTCTGGACGGTCTGGCGCGCCGGCCTGCTGCGGGGTTTGAGTCCGAACCACGCCGCGTGAGCGATCAGGCGTACGCCCTGCACGACGGGGCGTATTTCCATTTAATGGGCCAGCAGCCGAAGCATTTTCGGCGAGAGCAGCCAAACCAGTCGCGACCGTGGCGCCGAGAAGGTCACTACATCTAAACAGGCTGCTCCGGCTTTCTTCAGCTGTGTCACGGGGGACCGTGCGCCCAGCGCATGCGCGATGACAAGGTCGAGATTCGGGGCGTGACCGAAGCACACGACCTCCTTTGCGCGCAGCCTCGTGAGTTCCTTCCAAAGCACTTCGGGCAGCGCATTCGGAGCCAGCCCATCGCTCCGCCCCACCTTCTCCAGAGGGAACCCCAGCACAGCGCAAACAATCTCCGCCGTTTGCGCTGCGCGCAGGAGGGGACTCGTGAGTGCGGCATCGGGCTCAAGCCCGAGAGCTCGCAGACCTGCGGCGGCGGCCCGCGTCTTGGCGATGCCCTCCTTGGTGAGCGGCCGTTCGGCGTCGGGCGGGGCGGCCGGAGCCGCCCGGTCTACTGCCACTCCGTGACGCACCAGGTAGAGACGCACTCCCTATGCCACCTTTCTCCTCGACTCGGCGCGGCGGAAGACCGCGCGCACCGCGAATTCACGCTCCAACAGCGCGGCACGGCGGCGCAAACCAGCCAAGTTCAACTGGGACCCAACACGAGCATGAACATGGAAAACAACTTCGTCGCGCCCCAGGGCGGCCTCAATCCCCTGCACGGTTTGCCGGTGGCCGGAGTCCAGCCTTTCTGCCATGCGGAGAAGCGCAGCAAGCGCGCGGACCTGCCGCCTCTGCCGACTCGGGAGCGCAGCGTAGAGCTCGTGGCCAGGCTGCGGCTCCGATTTCCCATTGTGATAGCGGACCAGGCAGGCCACGATCTCACGTTGCCAGTCGCCTAAGCCCGGGATTTCCGCGTGACGCAGCAGGTATTCGCCATGCCGGTGGTGCCCCGTGCGGTTCACGACCTCGCCCGCGTCGTGCACCAGCGCGGCGAGTTCCAGCAACAGCCGCTGCTCGGGCCCCATCCGGTGCAGCGGGTAGAGCTCGTCGAAGAGCATCGTGGCCAGACGGCGTACCTGCTCGGCATGCTTCTCAGCGCAGCCGAACCGCTGAGCCCACTTCCGCCCACTTTCGAGGAGTTGAGCGCCCTGCCTCCGCTCAGCGGGCTTTGCGGCTGCCGACGCGCACGCGGCCTTGGCCAGATCCAACAGAATGCCCTCGCGCACTCCCACGCGCGGAACAAGCAGCGTCCGCAGATTCAGCCACCGTGCCAGCGTGACCAGGACGATCCCGGCGACTCCCATTACCTCTGCACGGTCGCGCCTCACGCCGTATGTTTGCATTCGCCCGGCAACGTCCAGCCGCAGCACCTGCCACAACCGGTCGCGCAGCAGGCCCAGATTGAGCGACGCCATTCCTCCGAGCCCCGGTCCTGGAGCAAACCCGGCAAAATACTCCACGTTGCCTCCGGATCCCGCGGCAATCTCCCCTGCAAGATTTCTGCGCTCACCAAGCACTGTCCGGAGCACCGCATCGACATGCCGCCGCAGATCGTCTTCGAGTTCCTCGGAGATGGCACCCTGTGCCCGATAAGTCTCCATTAGCCTCACAGCACCGAGTGGCAGTGTATGGCTCGACTCCGCTGTGCAGCCATTGAGGAAGTTCAGCTCGAGGCTGCCGCCGCCGAGGTCCAGAATAAGGCGGGGCGAGAGGCGATTCCCCAGCCTGTGGAGGACCGCGGCACGAACCAAACGCGCCTCCTCCCGCTCCGAAATGATCTCCAGCTTGATGCTTGCTTTCCTCCGGACTCGTCTAACAAGCTCGAGCCGGTTCCGTGCCTCCCGCATGGCGCTAGTCGCGACCGCACGATAGACCTCGACTTCGTGGTGGTCCATCGCACGGCGAAAGGCGCGGAAGGCCCGCGTAGCCTCGGCGATGGTTTTCCCCGTGGTCCACCCGCGGGTGAAGACGTTGTGGCCCAGGCGGACAGGTGCACGCTCGCTGTCCAAGACCTCGATTTCCGTCGGCCACCAGGCCCGAGCGATCATCAGTCGCAGGGCGTTCGATCCAGCGTCGATTGCAGCGATGCGGAGTGGGCCGGCCAACGTTATCGCCAGTAGCGCGCCAGCGCGGGCGAAGGTGCGTACCGCGTGCTCTTGATGCCCAAGTGCGCCGCGATGCGCTTGCGCAGCTCGCGGTTGACCGCTGGGATGCTCGCCTCACCGTCGATCTCGAGGAAGCCGTGGCGCTTGGAGAGAGTCTCGAATTCCTTGCGGATCGCGGATTGGTAGCGGATGAAAGACTGGAAAAGGTCGTTCGAGAGCGACATGTCCCGCCCTGCTTCCCAGTAGCTGATCGCGTGCGATTTTCGGAACTCGCGCTCAAACGCGAGTTCCGGGCGTACGTTTAGCCAGAACGTTAGGTCGGGGCGCAGCGCCATGGAGTAGATGCCAAGCAGGTAGTCGCGATGAATGCCGCGGACCGCGGCACGTGCGACCGGAGTATAAAAATACCGGTCGGCCAGCACCACCATCCCCGACCGCAATGCAGGTAGAATCCGGTGCTCAAGTTGGTCGTAGAAGTCGGTTGCGTACATGAGGGTTAGCGTCAGTCGCGTCACCGTGTTCGCCGCAAGCAGCGCGTCAATATCCTTCGCCACAAGGAACGACCGCCGCAGGCCCATGGTCTGCACGGCAAAACCCTCTGCCTCGAGCCACTCCGTTAGCAGCTCGATCTGCGTTGAGCGCCCCGAGCCGTCCGTACCTTCGATGACGATCAGCGTCCCGCTCAACTCTCCGGCGCTCACCCCAGGAAGCTCTGTGCCGTAGAAGCGCAATGCACCTTCCTGCCGGTCTGCTCCTGCGACGCCCGCCGGTGGTGTGTCGCCGGGTGTCATTCGTCTGCGGGCTCCGCCTGTTTCTTCGGCCCAAACTGCCCCAGCTCGACCCGTTCTGCCACCATGGTGCGCATCTGCCTTTGGAGCTGATTCACAGGCATGGTGCCGTCCATGAGCACGAAGTTGTCCGTGTGCACCATTTTGTCGTACTCGTCGAGAATTTTGCCCTGGAAGATGCGGAAGCTCTCCGCTCGGTCGAGCGACAGCCCCAAGTCCACGCCCGCCTCGTAGTATTTCAGTTTCGGCCGGCTGGCAAGGATGCGGTTCACGGCCACGTCGAGAGGCGCGCGGAAGTAAAAAGTAATGTTGGGGATCGGAGCAAAGCGGTAGAGGTTGCGCAGCCAGCGCGGTGAACATCCGCGCGCGACGTCGCGTGCAAATGCCGTGTAGATATACCTGTCGGCCAGCACCAGATAACCGCCGTGCAGTAGCGGCAGGATCTGCCGCTCGCAGCGGTCGGCGAAATCCGCCGCGTGCAGCAGTGAGAAGGTTGTGGGAGTTAGCAGCCTCCGCCGCTTTCCCCGCCGCGTCGCCGATTTCACCAGCGGCGACGAGTTCCACTCCGTGAAGTGGGTACGGTAGCCTCCGACCTCCAGCCACCGTCGGAGCAGGTAGAGCTGCGTGCTTTTCCCCGAACCATCGATCCCTTCGACCACAATCAGGGCGCCGGGGTAATCACGCTGCGGACGCCGCGAGGTGTCCGCAGGTCGCTCCGCGCTCAAAACTTCAGAGGGTTCAGGCGTTTCCATCGATATCCTGACATTGGCGCAACCTACGACGGCAATATGAATACACCGTTAAAGGACCTTTGCAGCCCTGCGAAATGCAGCCTCGCCCCGGGCGGGGTCCGATGGTCGCGTCGATTATACCCCATGCCCCCCGCGAGCAAATCATGCGCGCCGGGATAGGGGCGCTCAGAAGGAGTCTGCTCTGCCGTCAAATGCCCGGTGGAATCCTTTTTGCCCATGTCCAAAGAGCCCCTTGGCCAGGATTCCTGCTTTCGGCTGGACGAAGGCAACTGTACAATACAATAGTTTGACTCCATCTTGGCCGTTCCCGTTGCGTCTACGCCTTCCGAGGCACCCGCGCGCCGGAGCTTCCTCCAGTCGAGGTCCGTTGCTTCCTTCTTTGGACGTGGTGCGGCTTCGCCGCACGCGAGATGTCCCCCGGTGGCCTTGTTTTCATCTAAGATAGAGGGCATAAGAACGGATCGTTCCCGAAGAATGCGCGGCGGCGCGCCAATCAAGGCTAGGAGCCATGCCGGAAAATCAGACAGGACTTCCGCTCTCCCAGCGCTCCGGAAAGCTGAAAATCACTCCCCTCCTTGGCCCGCACTGGAAGGCTTTGACGATCGCACTGCTCGCGGTGCTGGGCGAGTCGCTCACGGATATTCTCGAGCCGTGGCCCGTCAAGATTGTCGTCGACTACCTCCTGCAAGCGAAGAAGCTGCCGGGATGGCTGAGCGGAATCGTTTCGGGGCTGTTCGGGCAGGAGCCGCTCGCGATTCTGAACTTTGCTGTGGCTGCCGTAGCCGCCATTGCCGTGGTCGGTGCCATCAGCTCGTACGTGGAGAAATACCTGACCACGAGTGTCGGCCAGTGGGTGATGCACGACCTCCGGCGCACGCTCTATAACCACATCCAGCGGCTTTCGCTCGCCGAGCACGACCAAGCGCGAACCGGTGACCTGATCACGCGGGTGACCAGCGACATCGGAGCGATCCAGGACTTCATCAGTACTGCGCTGCTCGGCATGCTGGTCAACGGGATGACGCTGGTCGGCATGATCGGGGTGATGTTGTACATCAACTGGCGGTTCACCCTGATCGCGCTTTCGATTGCGCCCGCACTTTTCCTGGTGGTGTACTCCTTCACGCGCCGCATCAAGAAGGCTTCGCGTGCGGTGCGGAAGAAGGAGAGCGAGCTGGTCTCCGTCGTGCAAGAAGTGCTGACTTCGATCCGCGTGGTCAAAGCCTTCGCTCGGGAAGACTACGAGCAGCAGAGGTTCGAATCGCAAAGCCTGGAAAACGTGGAGACGGCGCTGCAGGCCCGGAGCATCAAGGCGAAGCTTTCGCCGTTCGTGGAGATCCTCGTGGCTGCCGGCACCTGTCTGGTGCTTGGATACGGCGCGCGGCTGGCTCTGGCCGGCCAGCTCAGCGCGGGCGTTCTGATCGTATTCCTGCTGTATCTGGGCAAGATGTACAAGCCCATGCGCGATCTTTCAAAAATGACCGACACGGTGTCCAAAGCCATCGTTGGCTACGAGCGCATCCAGGAGGTACTGGAGATCGAAAGCCGCGTTCGCGACCTGCCGCGCGCGCGCCCCGCGCCCCGGTTCAAGGGCAGAATCCAATTTGACCACGTCAGCTTCAGCTATGACGGCGAACAACCGGTGCTGAACGACATCAGCTTCCAGATCGAGCCGGGCCAGGTCGCAGCGATTGTGGGTCCCACGGGCGTCGGCAAGACCACGATCATCAGCTTGATTTCGCGTTTCTATGATCCCCGGTCGGGGCAGGTGAGAATCGACGGAACGGATATCCGCCGTTACACGCAGAAGTCCGTGCGTGAGCAGATCAGCTTTGTTCTGCAGGAAACATTGCTGTTCCGCGCTCCAGTCTGGCAGAATATCGCCTATGGCAAACCCGACGCCCCGCGCGAGCAAATCATGCGCGCCGCCCAACTGGCCAATGCCCACGAATTCATCGAAAGAATGCCGGAAGGCTACGACACGATGGTCGGCGAGCGCGGCGTGACGCTCTCCGGCGGACAGCGTCAGCGCATCGCCATTGCCCGGGCGATCATTCGCAACACTCCCATCTTGATTCTCGACGAACCCACGTCGGGTCTGGATGCCGCTTCCGAGCAAACCGTCATCGAAGCGTTGGACCGCCTGATGGAGGGCAAGACGGCTGTGCTCATCGCGCACCATCTGGACACGATCCGCCACGCCGATATCATCTTTGTGGTCAAAGATTCCGAACTGGTCGAGCGCGGGACCCACGAGGAACTCCTGGCGGCAGGGGGCCTGTATGCCGAACTGTACAGAATCCAGACTTCGGAGGATGCCGGAAAGACGGTGGACCAGTCTGCCGGCAACTAGCGATTTCTTTTCACCATCGAGGAACAAACTGATGCAGCGAACAAGAAGCATTGTGCAAACCACACTCATCCTGCTGGCCCTGACTCTTTCGGCGCCGATTGCCGCGCAGAGGCACGCCAAGCAGAAGGAGAAAGAGAAGGCAGCCAACCTCCCGGCGGTCATCTGGCGCGATCCGGGCGACGTTGCGACCCTGAATCTCATCTACGGCGCCGGAGGGAAAGAGCACGCCCCGGACCCCAATGCCAAGTACACCTTCCTCAAGGAAGACTTGAAACAAACCAGTCCGAAATTCGACATCGAGGACGATCATGGCATGCGGTGGAGGATCAAGCTGGGACAGGAACCCCAGTCCGAAACCGCCGCCACGCGCCTGCTGTGGGCCGTGGGTTACTTCACCCGTGAAGCTTATTACTTGGCGGAGGTCAAGGTGACCGGGCTTCCAAAACTGCACCGCGGCCAGTCATTTGTCTCTCCCGACGGCACCGTTCACCGCGCGCGGCTGGAACGCCGCGCGAAGGAGGTCAAGGTCCTCGGAGACTGGGACTGGTTTAATAACCCGTTCCTCGGCACCAAGGAGTTTAACGGCCTGCGCGTGATGATGGCTTTGATGAACAACTGGGACTTAAGCAATCCGAACAACTCGGTTTATGAGGTTGACGGCGAACGACGTTATCTGGCCAGAGACGTGGGCGCGACCTTCGGCAGCACCGGCAACAGCATTACTCGGTCCAAGAGCGTGCTCAAGGACTACGTCAAGTCGAAATTTATCGAAAAGGTCACACCCGATTACGTGGATTTCGTCATGCACAGCCGTCCGTTTTTCCTGACCGTGTTCAACGTCCCCAACTACCGCGAGCGCACTCGCTGGGAACAGATCACCAAGCACATCCCGCGCGCGGACGCCAAATGGTTGGGCCAGCGGCTCGCCCGGCTTTCTGAGGAACAAATCCGCGACTGCTTCCGCACATCGGGCTACACGCCTGAGGAAGTCGAGGGGTACGCCAAGGCGGTGCAGAAGCGAATCGCGGAGTTGAATGCGCTGTGAGCGGTCCTTCCTTGCTCGCGGCGCGCGGACTTCCTACCGTGCTTGGTGGCGGAAATCGGGGTCTCCAGGGAAGATAAGAATCCCGCAGCGCTCAGGCAGGAGATTCGAACTTGAGATTGATTATCGAGCCCGACGACGGGGTGGCGCCGCTTCTTTCGGCCATCAGGAACGCCAAGAAGAGCGTGGAGATTACCATCTTTCGCTTCGACCGCAGCGACATCGAAGAGGAGCTCAAGGCCGCTGTGGGCAATGGGGTGAGGGTCGCCGCGTTGATTGCCCGCGCCAACCGGGGCGGCGAAGAGAGCTTGCGCAAGCTGGAGATGCGTTTCCTGGAAGCCGGCATTATTGTCGCTCGCACTGCCGACGACCTCATCCGCTATCACAACAAGCTCATCATCGTCGACCGCCGCATCCTGTATATGCTTTCGTTCAATTTTACCCATCTGGATATCGATCAGAGCCGCGGGTTCGGGATCGTCACCAGGAACGTCAAATGGGTACAAGAGGCTGTGAAGCTCGTGAGGGCCGACTTCACGCGACAGCCGTACAAGCCGGGGCAGGATACGTTCGTTGTCAGTCCGGCAAACGCCCGAAAGGTGCTGAGCAGCTTCCTCAAACGGGCGAAAAAGCAACTGTTGATCTACGATCCCAAGATCTCGGACAGGGGAATGATCCGCGTTCTGCAGGATCGGGCAAAAGCCGGCGTCGAGATCCGGGTCATCGGGCGGATTGACGAGGGCGCTCATCTTTCGATCAGCAAACCAACCCCAATTCGGCTGCACGCGCGGACGATCATCCGCGACCGCCGGTTGGCCTTCGTCGGCAGCCAGAGCCTGCGCCCGGCCGAGCTGGACTCCCGGCGCGAACTCGGCCTCATTGTTCGTGAGGCAAGCATCGTGAGACGCCTGATCGACGCGTTTGAATCCGACTGGGCCTCCAAGGGCCCTGCAAAAGATCAAGACGCCGGTAAAGATCAGCAAAGTCCCGTCGAGGCGCCTCCGGAGGTCCCGAAGAAGGAAGCAGAAAAGGCAGCTCGATTTCTCGTCCAAGAACTGCACCATCCGCTCACCACAACAGTGAAAAAGGCGGTGAGAAAGGTAGTGGCTAGAGTCGGCGAGGATGTACTCGAAGACAAAAAAGTCAAGGACACGGTCAAGAAAGTTGTCAAGAAGGTGGTGAAGGAAGCCGTAAAGGAAGCGGTCCAGGACTCTCAAGAACCCAAGAACCGCATCTAACCTCATGAGGCTATGGCCGGGGATGAGGAAGATCATATGAGAGAAAAAAAACGGACCACGGGCGCGCTGCCCTCTCTGTTGCTAACCGCCTTCCTCGCATCCGGATGGGCGCTCGCCAGCCAAGGGCCAGGCGCGGTTTCGGACAAAGCGCAAGGAGAAGACGCGGCCGGCTTCAAGGAGTTTTCGGACCGCGTGCAAGAATATGTCAAGCTGCACAAGTCCGTGGAAGCAGCTCTCCCGGCCCTGAAGCCCACGGATCTGCCGGAGATGATTGCCGCGCACGAGCAGGCGCTGGCGAGAAAAATTCGCGGCGCACGGCCTCACGCCGACCGTGGTGATATCTTCACAGAGAAGGCCAGGCAGGCGTTTCGGCACGCGATCCGCAGCGAGTTTCAAGGTCCCACCGCCCCGCACGCCCGCGCCACAATCAGGAAGCAAGGTGCCCCCGTCAAGGAAATCCATCTGCAAGTGAATCAGACCTACCCGCATGGGCTGCCGTACACGATGGTCCCTCCGACTCTGTTGCTTAGGTTTCCGAAATTGCCGGACGAAGTTGTCTATCGCATCGTGGGCCGCGATCTGGTCCTTATGGACCTCACAGCCAATCTCGCAGTCGATTTGATTCCCGAGGTTATGCCTGTAGCACCTCGAATCACGGAGTAGAACGATGCGACGCCGACTTCTCCTCTTTCTGAGTCTTCTCCTCCTGGTCGCACCAAGCCTGCGGGCGGGCGAATTCAAGTTCCCCCTCAAGTCCAATTCGGTGCGCTTCGCCGCCATCGGCGATATGGGAACCGGCGACGCGGCGCAGTACGAAGTGGCGCAGCGGATGGTTGGAACTCGCCAGGGCTTCCCGTTTGATTTTGTGATCATGCTGGGCGATAACATCTACGGCGGCAGCAGCCCAAGCGATTTTGAAAAGAAGTTCGCGGTGCCGTATAAGCCGCTGCTGGACACCGGCGTACAGTTCTATGCGGCGCTGGGCAATCACGACAACCCCAACCAGCGCTTCTATAAACTCTTCAACATGAACGGCGCGACGTACTACACCTTCAAGAAGGGCAACGTGCGCTTCTTCGTCCTGGACAGCAACAACATGGACCCGAAGCAGCTCGCCTGGCTGGAAGCACAGTTACAAAGCGCCGGTAGCGGAGATTGGAAGATCTGCTACTTCCATCATCCCCTTTATTCCTCGGGTAGAACGCACGGCCCGGCGACCGACCTGCGGCTGCTTCTGGAGCCGTTGTTTATGAAGTACGGCGTGGACATCGTATTTGCCGGTCATGAGCACGTCTATGAGCGCGTCCAGGCCCAAAAGGGGATCTACTACTTCACCGAAGGCGCTTCCGGACAATTGCGCTATGGCAACCTGAATAAGAGCGACATCACAGGCAAGGGGTTCGACACGGACCGCACGTTCATGTTGGTCGAAATCGCTGGCGAGGACATGTATTTCCAGACGATCTCGCGCGCTGGCGCAACGGTGGACTCCGGGGTGATCCGGAGGACCGCGCGGGTCAAGACTGCTGCGGCGCCTGCCGCTGCGCATTCTCGGTCCGCCCCGCGCAGGATGATCAGGAGGAAGCGGGCCGGCATTCTCCCGGCACCGCCGTTGGTTCCCCCAACGCGCGGTGGGGTCGCTCTTGACCATCGCCAACAACTGGCGACCGGGGTGACGTTCGCGGGCGGCGCTCTCCTCGCCAGCACGGGCAAGGCGTGAGGCGATTATCGAGAATTGGTTCCTTTAGGATCGGAAGACGCCAGGCAAATCTTCAATCGAGGAGAGTTCCGTGCCCGGACACAAGCACGGGGGTCTCGGCAGGGAATCGGGTATCCTTCTTGCCTGTTAGGTAGGCCACCGCTGTTCCGGCGCCCGCGCCGCATCTGCCGCTGGCGGGATGGAGGAATGGTGATCCGCTGGGCAGCGGTCGCGTTTCTGATCACCGAGAAGAGTTTTCGCAAGATCCAGGGTTAGCGGGATCTGTGGATACTAAAGCAGTACTTGGATAAAACTCAGACCGCCGTGCAACAGCAGGTAGCGTAAGATGTGTCAGACCGCCGCCCACCTCTAACGGAATGATGGGCACCCTCGAGCGTGAAAATCATGTCGATGGCCCGAGCTACCAAGACTTTGGGGTGTTTTGCACAGTCGTTGCTAATCGGTGCTGCCCTAATTTACGGTCCGAAGCCAGCGTTTGCTCAGACGCAACAAGAACAGTCACCAGACCATGCTGTGGCTCCCCGAACACAAGAGCAGGAAGCGACGACTAAGCCGCAAACCCCAGAGGCCATTCCGACACCTCCCGCTCGGTCAAAGAACAATTCAGAAGGTAAGCAACCCAAGCGCATCCTTTGGGTCATTCCGAATTATCGCGCTGTCAGCGCCAACACGCAGCTTCCTCCGTTGGCGCTCAAGGATAAGTTTTGGCTCGCCACACAGGATAGCTTTGATTATTCCTCGTTAATTCTTGCGGGAATGCTCGCCGGTACCGGCCAGGCAAGAAATTCGACTCCCGAATTCGGTCAAGGGGCTGCGGGATATGGCCGCTACTATTGGCACTCGTTCGCTGATCAAGCCGTCGGAAACTACTTTACGGAAGCCATGGTACCAGGCGCCACTCGCCAAGATCCCCGTTACTACACCCTCGGCCACGGAGGGTTCTTCCGCCGCAACGGCTATGCGGTAAGCCGTCTTCTTATTACCAGAACTGATTCGGGCGGCAGAGCCTTCAATTTCTCCGAGATTATTGGGAACGGGGCTGGTGCTGGTGTTTCCAATCTTTATTACCCGGCAAGAGAACGCACCTGGACCAAGACCGGACAGAAATGGCTGACCCAGGTCGCCGTCGACGGCGTCTTCAACGTCCTCAAAGAGTTCTGGCCGGACATCGACCACGCGGTTTTCCGAGGGCACTATGGATCTCGCCCAGTCCACTAGGAAGCCAAGCATTGATCATCGGGCAATATGCTGGGAGTTCGAACGCAGGACCGCACCCACGGATGGTGGCAAGCGTTTGCGCATGCTAGAAACATTCCTGGCGTTCCTTCTACTCGTGAGCCTCAGCCCGGCGGCGTACGCGCAAGAGGCGGTCACAGATACCGGATGCAGTTTCCGCGGGTTTTTTCGTGAGACGTGGAGTGAAACTTCACAATTTAGCCATGGACTGAAAGCTGTTCCCCGAAGCGCTGTTCGTCCCAGCAATTTGGAATGGGAGCTGCCAATCTTGGCGGCCACCGGCGTAATGATCGCAAGGGTAGACCAGCCCGCTGACAATCGCATTCAATCCAAGTCCTTACAGCAAACCGCAGGGCAGTGGTCAAACGTGGGCCTCGGGCTTGAGCTTGGATCAGCTGCCCTCGGTTATGGCATAGGGTGTGGCAAACACCATTCCTATTTACGCGATACTGGATTCAAAGCACTCGCTGCGATGGGAGCAGCTGGCACCGTAGACCTGGTTCTCAAGCTTACGTTCGATCGCCAGTTTCCTGACGCACCGAACAGTACGGGCAAGTTCAGGGGCGGCGGAAGGTCTTTCCCGTCCGGGCATTCAGCCACAAGTTTCGCATTTGCGGCGGTGGTCGCCCACCGATATCCCGAAAACAAATGGGCCAAGTGGGGAGCGTATGCGCTTGCAACTGGAGTTAGTCTCTCGCGCTACCCAGCGAAAAAGCATTACCCCTCGGACATCCTCATAGGCGCAACGTTGGGATATGTAACCGGAACCTATTTGGCTGAGCACTAGCTGGGTGTTATTTGGGCAGATTCTCCGAAGGACTTTCCGGCGATGAAAGTGAACAAAGCCGTGATCAAAAGGAGACTCGGAACGCCTCGGCGATGGTTCAGAGGCGCAAGAAAACGAAGAGATCCGCTCGCAACCTAAAGCCGGGAGAGGTTCCTTAGCGGCCTTCGCATCACCTTTCTCTTATGGTCTAAAATTCTCGCTGGCCAACCTGCAGTTGTTTGCTATCATTGGTTGCATGGCGCCAAGGCTGCTGCACATGACGGTCATGCTTGTGCTGCTGACCTGTCTGGTATGCCCTGTGCTGGAGATGTTTGACCTGTGGGATCATACTCTCCGAACTGGGCAAGATACCGAGTACACTTTCGTCGTCCTTGCATTGTGTGTGGGCGTGGTATACGCCTTGGCCTGGCTGATCGTCACGTTCTGTCCGAACTTGTCGGCAACAAAATATATTTCTACCCTTTGCTGGATCAAGGGTTCGCTATTTCTCGTGATCCGCCCCACCGCACTCGCTGCGCTTTCGGAAGGCCCCCCGCTTAACCTCCGTATCTAGCAATGCGCCCAAACTGGCCCGTCATGGGCCGGCCAGAGAGTTGCGCTGTCCTCCGTTTGGAAATGGACGGAGCGACGCCACTGACGAACTTCACACGAAACCTTTCTCTCTTGGCCTTTCACCTTAGCGATTGACCGCCTGCGGCAGACTTGCGCGGTTGGCAGCGGGCATGGGAAGAGGGGTGGTGAGTGTAAGACTCACGGATATGATTCCGGCTTGGGGCAGCGTATTGCGCGGCGGTGAACTCAACTGTGGAGAGGGACTCATGAGCCGAAGAAAAACACTGATTCTGTTACTCCTGACGATTCAGGCCTTGAGTGGTTGCGCCACACGAAGATATCAGCCAGCGCCTATTTCCCCGGCGCAGACCGCATCCCGCTTGCAGGGTCGGAGCCTAGAGGACCCCGGTCTGCGGGAGTTTCTCGAGAAAAATATCGGCCACCCATTGAGCCCATGGCCCCCGCAGAGCTGGGACCTCAGCACGCTAACGCTCGCGGCGCTTTATTTCAGCCCCGAACTGGAGATGGCGCGAGCACGCAGCGAAGCCGCAGAAGCTGGCGTTATCACTGCCGGCGCCCATCCCAATCCGATTCTCAGCGTCCAACCCGGTGTGCCGAGTCCGTACTTGTTGAGCTTGGACCTCGATTTTCCCGTGGAGACTGCCGGCAAGCGCCGGTATCGCATTGAGCGCGCCAAGCAACAGACCGCGGCGGCGCGATTCGATCTCGCCAATGCCGCTTGGAAAGTTCGCAGCCAAGTCCGCCGCGCGTTTCTTGACCACATCGTGGCGGCTCGGGAGCTGGAGCTACTCCGCAATGAAGAGCGCCTGCAATCCAGGCGCGTCAGCCTGTTGACGCAACGGCTCGTTGTCGGCGAGATCGCGCGGCCGGAAGTGGACTCTGCGCGCGTTAATGCGTCGAACGTCCGGCTAGCGATCCGAATCGCAGAGGGGCACGTTTCCGAGACAGAGACCATGCTTGCGGCCGCGATCAGTGTTCCTGTACCGGCGCTGGAGGGGGCGGAGTTCTCTTGGCCGGACCTGGATCACCCACCGAGTGCGGAATCGTTGTCACCGCAACGAGTCCAGCGAGAAGCGGTCTTGAATCGGCTGGACGTGCGCCAGTCGCTGGCGCAATACGAAGCTGCTGAGGCCGATCTCCGCCTGGAAATCGCCAAACAATACCCGGATTTTCAGCTCGGACCTGGCTATACGTTTGAGGAGCGCCACAATTTCTTTACCCTCGGATTCGCTGTAATTCTTCCAGTCCGCAACCGGAACCAGGGCCCGATCGCTGAAGCGGAAGCATGGCGCAAGGAGGCCGCGGGTCGCTTTCTGGCAACGCAAGCGCGGGTGATTGCGGAGAGCGAGAACGCCTTGGCGTCTTACCGCGCAGCCCTTGCTGAACTGAACGAAGCGGCAGGATCACTCAGCAAACTGCACAGGCCGCGCGAGCAAATGGCGCGCGTCTCCGTCGCCGCGGGCGAATCAGACCCCTTGACATTCGCTGACGTGCAGTTGCAAGGGGCTGCCGCGGCTCACGCGAAACTCAGTGCTCTTGTTCGGGCGCAAATCGCCCTGGGCGCTCTTGAAGACGCCGCGCAGCGCCCGCTCGACGGTGAGGGCCCGGTACCTCAGCCGGTTCAGTTACCTCCCTCCAAGGAGGGACCGAAAGGAGTGAAGCCATGAGCAGGGATCTAAAGTGGACGTTGGCAGGGGCACTCGCCATTTTGGCGGCGGTCCTTCTGATCTGGGCCGCAGTTGGATATCTCGCCCCGGCAAGCGGCCAAGAAAAAGACAAAGAAGAGGGACGCCCGATCGAGACGCCGTCGCGCGTTTCTGTGCAGAACGGCGAAGCCGTCGTGACCCTCGATGCTGCAACGCAAGGACGCCTGGGCTTAACCCTGGCGACCCTGCAAGCGCTCTCTATCCGCCAGCAACTCCGGACGTCCGCAACAGTTCTGCCGGTTGATGATCTGACGAGTCTGCGCGACGCCTATGTTGTTGCACGATCAAGGCTCGAGAAGGCGCGCGTGAACGCGGATCTATCGCGCAAAGAACATGAACGTCTGAAATCTCTTTATCAAAACGATCAAAACACTTCCCTGAAAGCTCTTGAAGCCGCGCAAGCTGCTCTCTCCGCCGACCAAGCCGACGCCGACACCGCAGAACGGCAGCTCGCCTTGCAGGAATCAGTCGCGCAGCAGAGGTGGGGCAAGATTGTGGGTGCCTGGATTGCGGGCGGCTCACCCAACTTACAACGCATTCTCGATCAACGCGACATTCTGGTCCAGGTTACCTTACCCCCGGGTAATGTCTCAGCGGCTCCTGAAACTGCCTCACTGCAGGTACCCGGCGGAGGGATAGTAAGGGCAACTCTGGTGTCAACCTTTCCACGGGTGGATCCCCGAATTCAGGGCACAACCCTTCTTTACCTCACGACGGCCCACCCGGGCCTTACTCCCGGCTTGAACCTAGTGGCTCGACTGTCGCGAGGGCAACTCATGCGAGGGGTAGTCGTCCCAGAAGCTGCAGTTGTGTGGTGGCAAGGCAAGGCATGGGTGTACCAGCAAACATCGCCTGAGCGGTTCGTGCGTCGCGAAATGTCCACCGAAGATCCGGTCGAGAAAGGATGGTTTGTCGGTACCGGCTTCTCGGCTGGAGACAAGCTAGTGGTTGGTGGCGTCCAGATGTTGTTCTCTGAGGAGTTCCGGACGCAGATTCGGACAGCGCAGGAACAATGATTATGCGAGGTCCCATGTGCTAAATGCGATCGTTCGCTTTTCCCTACGCTTCCGCGGCATCGTGATTGCTCTCTCTTTCGCGCTCCTGGGCTATGGCATTTACTCGCTCACCAGGGCGAAATACGACGTTTTCCCAGAATTTGCTCCGCCCGAGGCCGTGATTCAAACCGAAGCACCCGGTTTGGCCCCCGAGCAAGTCGAGGTGCTGGTCACCCAGCGCATTGAAAACGCGGTCAACGGCGTGCCGGGGATTGGGGCTCTGCGTTCCGGCTCGATTCAAGGGCTCTCGGTTATCACCGTAATTTTTCAGATCGGCAGCGATATTTACCGAGATCGCCAAGTCGTGGCTGAGCGCTTATCTGCGGTGACCAGAGAGCTTCCCGCCGGAGTACAACAGCCTGTCCTAACCCCACTCACTTCTTCCACCAGCATTGTGCTCGCGGTCGGACTCACCTCTCGAACACAGTCACTGATGACGCTTCGAACGATTGCGGACTGGACGGTCCAGCCTCGCCTGCTGGCCGTACCTGGTGTCGCGAAAGTGTCAATCTTCGGGGGCGACCGAAAGCAGATTCAGATCCAATTCGATCCGGAACGCTTGGTGCAACACAACGTGAGTGTTGAGGAACTTCTTGCGGCGGCGGGTCGGGCCACTGGAATTCGCGGAGCCGGTTTCATCGACACTCCGAACCAGCGAGTGGTCCTCCAGGCCCAGGGGCAGATGATTTCGTCCGCCCAAATCGCCCAGGCAGTCCTTCTTCACCAGCATGGTGCCAATGTCACTCTGGGGGACGTTGCGCGCGTGGTGGACGCCCCGGAGCCTCCGATTGGCGGCGCTTCGGTGATGGGCCAATCCAGTGTGATGCTAATGATCTCTTCCCAGTCCGGCGCGAACACCCTCGAAGTAACCCGAAGCCTTGAAAGCGCACTGGTCCAGCTTCAACCGGCACTGGAAGCGCAGGGAATCGAAATTCACGCTGACGTCTTTCGGCCCGCAAACTTCATTGAGCGAGCGTTGCGCAACGTGCGTACATCGTTGCTCCTAGGTGCCGCTCTTGTGGTTGTGGTTCTTTTCCTGTTCCTGTTCAACTTTCGGACGGCAGCCATCTCTTGCACAGCGATTCCCCTTTCTCTTCTCGCGGCAGTGGTTGTGCTGAATCAGTTGGGCTTCAGCCTGAACACCATGACGCTCGGAGGGCTAGCCATCGCCATCGGCGAAGTGGTGGACGACGCCGTCATCGACGTAGAGAACATCTACCGCCGACTACGCCTGAACCGAAGTTTGCCTGACCCGCGACCGACTTTCCAGGTGGTACTCGACGCCTCGATCGAGGTGCGCAGCGCAGTCGTGTATGCCACCTTTGCAGTGATCCTCGTTTTCTTCCCGGTGCTTACGATGTCCGCGCTGGCCGGGCGAATCTTCGCGCCACTCGGCGTCGCATACATCTGGGCCATCCTGGCCTCCCTTATTGTTGCCTTGACCGTTACTCCTGCGCTTTGCCTGCTCTTGCTCGGGGACCGTGAGCTTGCACCTCAGGATCCTCCCTTGATGCGCTGGTCCAAGAGAAAATACGAAAACGTGTTGCTCGCCGTTGAAAACCATCCGCGGGCGGTGATCGCGGCCGTGTGCATCTTGATTCTATTGGGAGTCGCCGTAATACCGTTCTTGGAAGGCTCCTTCCTTCCCGAGCTTCGCGAGGGGCACTTTGTCGTTCACATGACGGCCGTTCCGGGTGCGTCTATTGAAGAATCGCTACGAACGGGTACTCAGGTGGGCCGGGAACTGCAAAAACTTCCTTTCGTGCGGCTGGTGGCTCAGCGTGTCGGCAGGGCGGAACTGGCGGATGACACCGCCGGAACACATTCGAGCGAGATCGAGGTGGATCTGAAGCCTGTCACGGGCGAGGAAGCTCAGTTGGCTGGCTTGAGAATTCGCCAAGCCCTGGCCAACTTTCCTGGGACGTATTTCTCGATGAACACTTTTCTGACCGAGCGCGTAGAGGAGACCCTTTCAGGCTACACGGCCGCGGTCGTGGTGAACCTCTTTGGAAATGACCTCGACGCCTTGGACGAGAAGGCGCGCGAAATTGCCGACATGCTCGCCAAAGTGCCGCATGCGACGGATGTGCAGCTGCAGTCGCCGCCGGGAATGCCCCAGGTTGTGTTACGGCTCCGCGAAGCAGACGTCGCGCGTTGGGGTTTCGATCCGCTTGATATTCTCAGCGCTGTCCGCACCGCGTATAGCGGCGACACCATAGGCCAAGTTTACGAAGGCAATCGGGTCTTCGATGTCTCTGTCATTCTTGCGCCAGCCAAGCGCCGCTCTATAGCGCAGATTGGAGCTCTCCCCCTGCGCAGCCCTGCAGGGAATTACGTGCCACTTCGTCAGCTTGCGGACATCTACGAAACTTCCGGGCGGTACATCGTGCTGCATGAGGGGGCACGCCGGGTTCAAACGATCACCTGCAACGTCGGCGGTGGCGATGTGAATTCGTTCGTCGCTGAAGCTCGGCGCCGCCTCGCCCGACTTTCTTTACCGGCCGGATCCTATCTGGAGTTTGCCGGCACAGCCGCCGAACAGGCCCGCTCGCGCCAGGAACTTCTCATCCACTCGCTCCTCGTAGGACTCGGAATCGTGCTGTTGCTGTCAGCAGTGATGGGCAGTCACCGCAATTTGCTTCTCGTCCTTTTGAACATTCCGTTTGCGCTGGTCGGTGGAGTGCTGGCGGCCTTGGCCACTGGAGGGGAGATGTCACTCGGTTCGCTGGTCGGGTTTGTAACGCTGTTTGGCATCACGCTGCGCAACTCGATCATGATGATCTCGCACTATGAGCACTTGGTCGCGGTTGAGGACATGAGCTGGGGATTGGATGCTGCGATTCGTGGTGCATCCGAACGCCTTGCGCCCATCGCGATGACGGCGCTGGTCACCGGCCTCGGCCTGCTGCCACTCGCTATCGGAAGCGGTGACCCTGGCCGCGAGATCGAAGGCCCGATGGCCATCGTCATCTTGGGAGGACTGGTCACTTCCACCGCGCTGAATTTACTTGTGTTGCCAACCTTGGCCTTGAGATACGGCAAGTTCGAGAAGACTGACTCGAGCTGCTAGGGTAAGCGTCCGGTGTGATATCCGAGGACCCGTGACCTCGCGCCAGGAACGTCCCTGTGCGCGCAGGGCGGCAATCCTGGGGGCATCCACAATCACTCGCGGCCTGCCGCGCGTTACGACACCGAGCATTGGCTCGACTGGCAAACGGCAACGAGCAGTGCTGTCTCGGTCGCCGACAGCCAGAACAATTGGCGGAATTGCGGAGCGAAAGCGCTAGTCAAGCCCCATGCAGCAAAGCATAGGGCGAAAGAGGCAGTTGCTATAGCAAGGGATTGTGCCGCGGAACGCCGCATACAGGTGCGATCACCTGATCGCTCTCAGAGAGAGGCTACCAAGTTTTCTTTGCTTGACAACAAGCATCCACGAAACAGGCCGACAGTAAGCGTCAAGCGCCCGCCATATACGGGCGATCAAGTACGATCGTGCGGTTGGCCGGGATAGAGTCCTCGTTGACGTATTCGAGAACTTGTAGGTCGATGCCGAACTGCCGACATGCTTCGCATGCGACATCGTTGAAGAACACGAACTGAGAAAATCTGGCGCCGTCCTGGTACTTCTCGCGCAACCCCTTCACGGCCGTCATATCCGTGCTTTCAACCGCATAGACGAGCGCCCGGTCGGCCGAGCCATAGGTGAACCACGGCAGCGCCATCTGCTGCTTAAGCGCGTGCGCCAGCCGCGCACAAGGGTGATGGCCTGCCGCAACTTCCTCTTGAGTTAGACCCACGAGTACAAACATTCTCGCAAGCGTCTGATTTGCGCCAAGACCATAGGTTGAAATCTCGCACGTCCCCGGCCTCGAATGCATCTTGCCTCCGATCATTCAAAGCTGCGAAGTCTGACCTTCATATTTGCGTCTCGGGTGGCCTTCGAGGAATTCTTCCCGCGTAGCACAGCGTCTAAGTAAAGGCTAGGCCGCGGTCAATATTTCCCGACTAGCGTCGGCTGGAAGCTCTACCCGCGAGAGTCTCAGCACGACTCCCTGGCCTTCTACGTAAACGAGTGTGAAAACCTGACAGCATCGAGCGCATAGCCAGAAGTGCTCAACGGTATGCGCGGGGCTGCGGGCCCCCGCGAAGCCTTCCACCTCCCCTTGCGAGGAGGGCTCGCGGCGAAACCGGAAGAACTTGCCGCCCGGCCTGTGCTCGAAGCGTGTCGGGCAAGCCGGGTTAGCGCATTTGGCGATCATGGCCCCCCCTTTCTGCTGCTAGTATTTCCTCGCGGCGGTCGAGCAAAGCCCGCCCGCGTGCGCCTTCGGGTCGAGATTCCGCTGGCCCTTGCTCAAGGCGCTGTGGATCTCTTCGGCCTCGGTGTCGTGATTCCGTTTGCTCTTCCGTTCCCGCTCGAGCCCGTGGATCGTGGCGCGCAGCCACATGCGCAAGTTGTCCTCCAGCTCTTCCTGATTGCCACAGCGATAAAAGGAATCTACCGTCTCTCCCCCGGCGTTCAGAGGGATGTGGCGGCACGGAATCTTCTCGCCACGGCGCTCGGCGGGGACTAGTTTCATCAGCACACAGTTGCTGCACGGCCCAGGATTATCCTCGGAGTCGTAATTCATGCACGTGGGGGAATCTTCAAAAATGAACTGAGGTCTCCAAGGTGTCCGCGGTGAGCGCCCGTACCCGCCCTTCTCCAAGAACTCGAGTTCAAATTTCAAGATCTCCAGAAGG